>Ga0209123_1001376_pt1 | contig 24367 bp, 18 predicted proteins | sample BarGraIncu00431A_FD_184500 | JGI IMG/M metagenome (GOLD analysis project Ga0209123, IMG submission 184500) | Arctic peat soil microbial communities from Barrow, Alaska, USA - Barrow Graham LP Incubations 004-31A (SPAdes) (version 2) | ecosystem: Environmental > Terrestrial > Soil > Wetlands >...
ACGACATAAAACGGTCCTCCAAAGTAGACGGTTCGCCGAAGTAGACGGTTCTCCGAGTTGACGGTACACCGAGTTGACGGTCCACCGAGTTGACGGTCCACTGAAACTGGCCACCAGGCAAATCGTCTCCCGAACCCGATCCAACATCCCCTCTCCCGGAGGGGGAGGGTTAGGGAGGGGGGCCTTTGGGTGACTTGCTCCGGTAGGAGCGGCTGTCAGTAATCCCCCTGGCGCAATGGGGGAAAAGCCATAATGCAAGGCGGTCCCAGTTGTACAAACTCTTTCTCCTCTTCCTCATCGTTCCGATTATCGAAATCTACCTGCTGATCAAGGTTGGTACCCTGATCGGCGGCCTGCCGACCGTGGCAATCCTGCTGCTGATCAGCTTTCTAGGCGCCTACCTGGTGCGCAGCCAGGGTTTCCGGATCATCACCCAGATCCGGGAGGAACTGGTACGGGGGAGGCTCCCGGCCGCCCAGATGCTGGACGGAGCGCTGATCCTGGTCGGAGGCATCCTGCTGATGACCCCCGGATTCTTCACCGATTTTCTCGGTATCTTCTTCCTGGTCCCCGTGACCCGCAGGCTCATTAAACTCTGGATCGGCCTCTGGCTGCAAGCGCGGCTTTCCAGGGGAGGCTTTGTCACCCGGCGCCGCTTCTGATCCTTCTTCCTGGCAAATTCTTCGTTTCAGGCGGCTCTGCCGCCGTTTCCTCGCCTCTCTTCCCCTCCGCATTGCTTCCACCGTTTTTTGGGATACAATCTTGCAGAGTAGATTTCTTTAATGCTGTGGCGGCGCAATGCATGTGTCTCCTGACCTCCCAACTTAGATTAACTTGCGGGCTGCAGCGATGAGACGCATGCAATGCGTCTCTACCTGATGGTGTTCGGTTGCCCGTCTCGGCTGGTCCTACCGGAACCCCTTGCAGGCATCAACGGCCTCACTATCTGAGGATGGCAAAGGTTCGCACCTGCCTGGATCAAGGTGCATTAAAAACGCAAACTGCGCAGAAATCCGGGGTCCCCAATGGGTTCCCCGGCCGTTTCCCGCGCGAAGGACGCTTTCATGATCCTGGTCGAGCAGCACAAGGGAATGGGCGTAACCGAACAGAGCGTAGAGATCGTGGAGCGCAAGGGGGTCGGCCATCCGGACCAAATCTGCGACTGCGTCATGGACGCCATCTCCGTGGCGCTCTCCCAGGCCTACCTGAAAGAGTTTGGCACCATCCTGCACCACAATATCGACAAGGGGCTGCTGGCCGCTGGCCGGGTATGCAAAAGTTTCGGGGGCGGGGAAGTCATCGAGCCGATGGAACTCACCATCGGCGACCGGGCGACCTTCTCCGCCGGCGGACGCGAGATCCCGGTCCAGGAGATCGCCGGAACCGCCGCCCGCGGCTGGATTCGCACCCACCTGCGCGGCGTCGACCCCGACCGGCACTTGAAGTTCCGCTTCAAACTCGCCCCCGGGTCGCAGGAATTGACTGATATCTTTCAGCGTCCCGGGGCGGTCCGGGGGGCCAACGACACCTCGGCGGCGGTCGGCTATTATCCGCTCAGCCCGACCGAGCAGGCGGTGCTGGCGCTGGAAGCGGAACTCAACTCGGAGAGTTTCAAACAGCGCTTCCCCGAGACGGGCGAGGACGTCAAGGTGATGGGCCTGCGCTTTCGCGACGAGCTGGACCTGACCGTCGCCATGCCCCTGCTTGCCGCGAGGATCGGCTCGGAATCCGACTATTTCGCGCGCAAGGAGGTGATTCGTGCCGAGATGTACCGCTTCATGGCGGACAGGGGGAGCTTTCGGCGGGTGTCGCTGCACTTCAACACCCTGGACCAGCAGGGGCGGGGGCTTGGGGGGGTGTACCTTTCGCTTTTAGGCACCTCTGCCGAGGATGCCGATTCCGGCCAGGTCGGCCGGGGCAACCGGGTGAACGGCCTGATCCCGATCGGCAGGCCGATCGGGACCGAGGCCGCCGCAGGAAAGAACCCGATGAGCCATGTGGGGAAAATCTACAACGTCCTCGCCCATCGGATCGCCCGCCAGATCTGCCAGAGTGTTGAAGGGGTTCAAGGGGCTTACGTCCTGCTGCTGAGCCAGATCGGGGATCCGGTGGATCGGCCGCTCATGGCGAATGCCCAGTTGCTCCTGGCCCCGGGGAGGCAACTGGCGGAGGTGTCGGACCGGGTAGAGGAAGTGTTCCAAAGGTCGTTTGCCGGTATGAACGCCTTCTGCCTCGCCCTGGCCCGGGGGGAATACCCGGTCAGTTGAAGTGGGCAAGGTTCCAAACCGACCGCCACCTCTCCCTTTTACCTTAGCTTAAAAAAGCTCCCCCTCCCCTTCAAGGGAGGGTCGGGGTGGGGATGGGGTCGGGGGCACGCAGGTCACGGACAGGTTTTTTTGCGGCGCACTTTTATTTTGCCCGGATGCAGGTAGACTAGTTGGGTTCATTAAGGATAAGGAGGCGGCTATGGGGCTGGATGCTGCAGTACTTAACGATGCAAACTTGACCGAGGATTCTGTCAGGATTTCTATTGCGGAGATTACCAAGGGTGTCTTTTCCACCATGGTCATGATGGATGTCGTGGATGAATACCCTTTGACGGAACCGGTTACGAACTTTCATGAAACCCTCACCAGCATGGTCGGGCTGGCGGGAAGCCACACCGGCATCCTGGCGATTCATTGCCCGAAAGCGCTCGCCCTGCGCATCACCTCGAGCATGCTCGGAATGGAAGTGACCGAGATAGACGACGACGTGAACGACGCCCTGGGGGAGATCGCCAACATGGTCGGGGGAGATGTGAAACACATCTTTTCCCCCAAAGGCGCAGACCTCAACCTTTCCATTCCGACAGTCATCTATGGTTCGGACTACATGCTGGAAAGCATGTCCAGTGTCGAGTCATTGGTGATACCGTTCGAGTGCGGCGGGGATCGCTTCCTGCTTTCCTTCAAGATCGGGAAATAAGTTTTGACTTACCGCCACATGGGGGAGCGTTGCCGATGCTCCCCTCGGGAGCTTTAAGAGTTTAGTGCCGCGACCGGTGCCTTTCACGTGCCCAAACAGCTCCGCCTTGACAGGGAGGCCTGCTCATTGAATCCCGTCCAAACCAAGATTGGTTCTCTGCCAATGAGTCCCATGGCCCGGAACTGATCTGCTCTTCCGGATTTTTCCTCAAAAGGTGCCACCTTTCTTTCTTGCAATCCTTGCCCGGGTCACCAGTCACCTGGCAGACCCGCCGGGCAGTTCGAGAAACGCTACTAAAGGTTGACAAGAAGTCATTTAACGGTGAAAATGATAAGTTACTGATTGATTGGTGGTAACCCGCGTTTCCGGAGAGAATAGGCTGCCGAAACGACGCGCGTGCCATGCTATTTTACACCGGGAGGAGAGTTGGATACCGTTTTCATAGAACTGCTTGTCATCTGCATCCTCATTGTCGTCAACGGCTTCTTTGCCTGTTCCGAGTTCGCTATCATCTCCGTCAGAAAAAGCAGGATCGCCCAGTTGGTCAGCCAGGGGGACAAGCGGGCGATCATGGTCGATGTTTTGCAAAAGGATCCCCACCGCCTGCTCGCCATCGTGCAGATCGGGATGACCGTGATCGGCTCTACCGCCTCCGCAGTCGGCGGGGTCATCGCGGTGGATTACATCCGGCCCATGTTGCAGCGCTCCGACTTCGTGGTGATCCGCAACGCTGCCGAACCGCTCGCCGTCACCGTTGTCGTTGCTGCGATTTCCTACCTGCTACTGATTCTAGGCGAACTGGTGCCCAAGACCATAGGGCTGCAATACGCCGACACCATGGCGCTCAGGGTTGCCAAACCGATCACCGTCCTCGCCAGGGTCGCCGGAGTGCTGGTCGCTCTGCTCACGTACTCCAGTAAGGCGGTTTTTGCGCTTTTGCGCATAGACTCGGAAGGAAAGGCGTTTATGACGCGCGAGGAGGTGCAGCACATCGTCGCCGAGGGGCACGAAAGCGGCATCTTCTCCGAGACCGAACACACCTTCATCGACAATATCTTCGACTTTACCCACACCTCCGTCCGCGAAGTCATGGTTCCCCGCACCAGGGTGGTCGCCTTCGATCTGAGCCTCCCCAAAGAAGAAATCCTCAACGGTGTACTGGACAACATGTATTCCCGCTACCCGGTTTATCTCGGGAGTATCGAGGAAACCGTCGGCTTTATCCATGGCAAGGACCTTTTGGGCCGGATGGTGCGCGAACCCGACTTCGACATCCGCTCCATCGTGCGCCCCCCCTTCTTCGTCCCCGAGGGGAAGAAGGTGAGCGAGCTTTTGAAAGAGATGCAAAAGACCCGGGTCCACATGGCCTTTGTGGTCGACGAGTACGGCGGCATCAGCGGCATCGTCACGACGGAGGACCTGCTGGAGGAGTTGGTGGGTGAAATCGAGGACGAGCACGATGTCGGCGAGCCGAGTACGGTGCAGGTGCTGGCGGACGGCAGTTTCCTGGTGGATGCCCTGATTTCCATATCCGACCTGGAGGACCTGCTGGAGCTGGAGTTGGGCGATGACCTTCCCTACGACACCCTGGCTGGGCTGATCCTGGATCGCACCGGACATTTTCCCGAGAAGGGCGAAAGCATCGAGCTTGGTACCTTTACGCTCACCTGTGTGGAGGTGACCCGCACGGCGATCTCTCACGTGAAGATCACCACTAGGGAGGAGCAGAAGCCGGCATCGGCCGACAAGGCTTAGGGGGACCGGGGAGGGACTGAAAGGATTCCTCTCTCCCTTCACGGTCCGGGGTGAGAGTCTGCTTGATTGCACGTGTTCCAGCTCTCCCCCTCCCTGTCCCTCCCCCTCCGGGAGAGGGGACTGCAGTATCGATATCTTGCAAAAGGGGAGGGTACCCTGTGCCACCCCTGAATCAGCTCCGCCTCGTCCTCTGCAGCAGTACAAAGGTCGGGTTGGGATTGGTTTGCAGAGGAGGAAAGTTTGGCGCGGAAGATTAGTGCCAGTCAGGTAAATTAATGGCAGTGGGGACCGAGTCCGGCCGGCCGTATCCGCATCACAGCCGTGCCCCCTTTTTTCTCCTGGCAATGATGATGGAGGCGAGAATCGACACGGTGAGGGTGCCGACGATGACGCACAGGGACAGATGCAAAGGGATCTCCACCAAGTCGGCGAGCAGCATCTTGGCTCCCACGAAGACCAGAATGCAGGAAACCCCGAGCTTTAGATATATGAACATCTCCATAACATGGGCGAGCAGGTAGTAGAGCGAGCGCAGCCCCATGATGGCGAAGACGTTCGAACTGTACACGATGAACGGGTCATGGGTGACTGCCAGGACCGCCGGGATAGAGTCCACGGCGAAAATCAGGTCGCTTGACTCCACCACGATGAGCGTCAGGAGGAGCGGGGTGGCCGCCAGGATACCCCGCTTTCTGATGAAAAACCGGTCCCCGCTGGTCCGCTTGGTGATCGGCACAAACCTCCGCAGCAGGCGCACCAACGGGTTCTTCTCCGGATCGACCTTCTCCTCCCCTTTGAAGGCCATCTTGAGCCCGGTATAGACCAGTATCCCCCCGAAGAGATACACCATCCAGTGAAACTTCTCCAGTAGCCCAATTCCCACGACGATGAAGATCGCCCTCATGACCAGCGCGCCGAAGATACCCCACTTCAGGATCTTCGGCTGGTGCGCCCGGGAAATCCGGAAGAAGGAAAAAATCATGATGAAGACGAACAGGTTGTCGACCGAGAGGGATTCCTCGATGACGTAGCCGGTCAGGAACTCCAGGGCCTTTACCTTCCCCAAGAAGTACCAGACGCAGCCGTTGAAAGCGAGGGCGAGCCCCACCCACACCAGGGTTGTGGTGAGGGCTTCGCGAAAGCGTATCTCGTGGCTTGACCTGTTGATCCAGATGTCGAGGACCAGCATGACGGTGATGACGCAGGCAAATATGAGCCACATGATGTGCTGTGGTGACAAGGTGCAACCTCCAGATGATGATTAATTAGCGCGCCATTTGCTCCAGCTTGGCAATTCTGTCTTCCATCGGCGGGTGGGTGGAGAATAGCTGCAGTAGCCCGCCGGCGGTGAGCGGGTTCACGATGAAGAGGTGTGCCGTTGCCGGTCGGGCCTCCTGCATCGGGAGCATGCGCGAACCGCTGTCCAGCTTGCGTAGCGCGTTGGCGAGTGCGAGCGGGTGGCCGCACATCCTGGCACCCCCTTCGTCCGCCAGGTATTCGCGCGACCGGGAGACCGCCATCTGGATCAGCATGGCCGCAATCGGGGCAATGATCGCAAGGGCAAGCGTTCCGACGATTCCTCCGCCTCCTTCCTCGTCGTCGCTCCTGCCGCCGAACATGGCTCCCCACTGCAGCATGTTGCCGAGCATGGAGATGGCGCCGGCGAAGGTCGCGGCGATCGTGGAGATCAGGATGTCGCGGTTGGCGACGTGGGTCAGTTCGTGGGCCATGACCCCTTCGAGTTCTTCCGGGCTCAGGATCCTCAGGATCCCCTCCGTGGCGGCGACCGCAGCGTGCTCCGGGTTACGCCCGGTGGCGAAGGCGTTCGGGCTATCGGAAGGGATGATGTACACCTTGGGCATCGGAAGCCCCGCCCGGATGGTGAGCCGCCTGATCATGCCGTAGAAAGCCGGATTCTCCGCTTCGCTGATCTCGCGCGCGTCATACATCTTGAGCACGATCTTGTCCGAGAACCAGTAGGAGAAGAGGTTCATGCCGCAGGCCATGAGGAAAGCGAAGTACATGCCGCCCCTGCCGCCGATGGCGCTGCCCATCGCTACCATGAGCAGGGTGAGTGAGGTGAGGAGAACTGCAGTTTTGAATCGGTTCATGTCGGTGCCTCCTGAGGTGAAATAATCGCCCGGGGTCAAATAAAAAAGACCTTTACCCGGGCGCGTGATGGCGCTGGATAAAGGTCTTGCATGCGCTGACATGGTTGTCATTGCCCCGTGTCCGGGCCAAAAAGGCCGTCCTGACGAAATGCACGGGTCGGCTTCCTCTGCAAAGCCGATAGCTACTCCCCTCTACTTGGATAGAAATATAGGTACTGAGTGTGTCGCTGTCAACTGCTTATTTTGGCAGGCTAGCGGCTACAGCTAAAGTCCCCTCTCCCTCCTTCGCCGAGGCTTCGGCGGACAGGCCCGGAGGGGGAGGGCTAGGGAGGGGGAACACAACTTTTCCCGTCCGTTCGCCAGTCGGGGCGGCTCCTGCCAGCTATTTCCTGGTGCGCTGCGTTTGCTAACCGCCGATCCGGTCGGTAAGGAGAATGGCCTCGGCCAGTTGGCGCATCGGAATCCTGCGGTCCATGGCGAGTCTCTGCATCCGGCGGAAGGCCTCGGCCTCGCTCAGCCGGTCACGCTCCATGAGCCGCCCCTTTGCCTTCTCGACGACCTTCCTGGTCTCGATGCTTTCCTTCAGAGTCGTGATTTCCTCCTTGAGCTGGTCGACCCGGCGGGCCGCGGCGACCGAGAGCACCAGGGCGGCCATCAGCTCATCCTCACGCACCGGCTTGGCAAGAAGGGTGGAGAGCATCGACGCGCCCCATTTCTGCACGCTCTCCAGATCGGCGCTCTCCGCGATCATGATGATCGGGATGCCGAGACGCTCCCAGAGTTTCTTGACGGTCTGGCTCACCTCCCGCTCGGACGCCGAATATTCGAGCACCGCGACCTCGGGATTGTTCTCGATAGCGTCGGCATAAAGCTCGCTGGAACTGCCGGACGCTATTATTTCAGCAAACCCCTGGTCCTTCAGCCTCTTTTTTAGGCTCCCTAGCAGCTGCTCATCGTGGATGCACAGGACCGTTTTCCTCATAATTTCCCTCCCTTACGCCTCCGTGGATAGTTACGGTGCGGCGCATGTTGATATTAAGGAGCATATAGCGTTCCAAAAATGTCGAACTGGTGCTATAAGTTTTAGGACTAGCGGAGGTGCATGTGAAAAAGGGGCTGTTGATAGGGGCCGTGGCGCTCGTCGTGGTCGCCGTCGTCATCTATCTGCGCCACGTCCGGCCGGATGGTTCGGCCGGGGTGCTGCGCATTTCGGGGAACGTGGAGCTGACGGAAGTGCAGGTGAGTTTCAAGGTTCCCGGTCGGGTGCTGACGAGGCTGGTCGACGAGGGAGCTGCCGTCAGGCAGGGGGAGGTCGTGGCGCGGCTTGAGGATGTCGAACTCTCCGACGCGCTCAAGCTGGCCCAGGCCGATGCGGACGCGGCTGCCGCGACCCTTGCCGAACTGGTGGCCGGCTCGCGCCGTGAGGAGGTGGGGGAGGGGGAAGCGCTCTTGACCCGCGCCGAGGCCGAGGCGGAGCGAGCCGCCACCGACTACCGCAGGGATCTGGTGCTCTACGGGAAGGAGGTTATCCCGAAGCGGGAGCTTGATACTGCCCGTGCCGCCAGCGATGCGGCGCGCGCCTCGGTGCGCGAGCGGCGCGAGGCGTTGACACTGCTGAAAAAGGGCGCGCGGCACGAGCGGATCGACGAGGCGCGGGCGCGGCTGGCAGGAGCCCGGGCGCGGGTCTCCACTGCGAAGGAGCGGCTGGGCTACGCTACCCTGACGGCTCCTCTTGCCGGGGTGGTGCTCTCCAAATCGGTGGAGCCCGGAGAGCAGGTTTCCGCGGGGACCCCGGTGGTCACCCTGGGCGACACGGGGCAGTGCTGGCTCAAGGGGTACATCCCCGAGACGGAGCTTGGCCGGGTGAAACTCGGGCAGCAAGCGCGGGTGACCACGGACAGCCAGCCCGGGAAGGTTTACCAGGGAAAGGTCAGCTTTATCTCGAGCGAGGCGGAGTTTACCCCCAAGAGCGTGCAGACCGAGAAGGAACGGGTAAAGCTCGTGTACCGGATCAAGGTGACGCTCGCCAACCCCGGCCTGGAGCTGAAGCCGGGAATGCCTGCCGACGCCGAGATCCAGGTGGTCCCCAGGTGAGTTGCCGCGTCCTTAGGGCGGATGGGGCGTGGCATGGCTGAGGGCGATGCCATCAAGACAGAGGGGCTGCGCAAGAGCTTTGGCGAGTTGACGGCGGTGGAAGGGCTCACCCTGAGCGTTCCCCAAGGGGAACTATTCGGGCTGGTAGGCTCCGACGGCGCCGGGAAAAGCACGACATTGAGGATGCTGACCGGGATCATGGACCCGAGCGGTGGCGAGGCCTGGGTGCTCGGCTCCAGCATGAAGCGCTCTGCCGATGCGGTGCGCGGCAAGATCGGCTATATGAGCCAGCGCTTCGGGCTTTACCCGGACCTGACCGTGCTGGAGAACCTCCGCTTCTACGCCGACATCCAGATGATCCCCCGGCGCGGACGGGAGACGCGGATCGCCGAGCTCCTTTCCTTTGGGAAGCTGATCCCCTTCAAAGAGAGGCCGGCCGGGAAGCTTTCGGGGGGGATGAAGCAGAAGCTGGGGCTGGCCTGCGCCCTGGTGCACAAGCCGCGGGTGCTTTTCCTGGACGAGCCGACCAACGGCGTGGACCCCGTTTCCCGGCGCGACTTCTGGCGCATCCTTTACGGGCTTCTTGGCGAGGGTGTGACGGTATTTGTGGCCACCGCTTACCTGGATGAAGCGGAGCGTTGCGGCAGGGTTGGGCTCATGCATCGGGGAAAGCTGCTGGCCTGTGATACGCCGCACGAGTTGAAGAAACTGATGAAGGGCGGGGTATTAGAGCTGACCACGAGCGATCCGCGCCATGCGGTGCGGCTTCTTTCCGAGCAGTTTCCTTCAGGTTCCGTGGCGCTTTTTGGCGAGCGGTTGCACCTGTATGCGCCCGATCCCGCAGAGGCGGGGCGGCAGGCCGCCGCCGCGCTGGGAGCTGCGGGTCTGGAGCTTTCAGTGCGGCCAGTGGAGCCGACCCTGGAGGACCTGTTCGTCTCCCTGCTGCGCTAATCCGGCAATCCGGCAATCCGGCCTGGTCCGCAGGTGTCGGCCGGCAGTCCGAAAGTCCGATGATCAGCGCGATCGGTCCGATCCGACCGATCGGTCCGAAGCAAAAAAACAAAAAAGGTTTACCATGCCCGAACCCGGCAACCAACCCGGCAACCTAACCAGCCAACCCCGGAACCCGACCAGCGCCGTGTCGCTCCACGAGCTGACCAGGCGCTTTGGCGACTTCACCGCGGTGAACAAGGTCACCCTCGACGTGGCGCGCGGTGAGATCTTCGGCTTTCTCGGGCCAAACGGCGCGGGGAAGTCAACCACCATCCGGATGCTCTGCGGTATCCTTCCCCCAAGCTCCGGGAGCGGGACGGTCGCAGGCTTCGACATCGCCACCCAGTCAGAGCAGATAAAAACGCAGATCGGTTACATGAGCCAGAAGTTCTCCCTTTACGAGGACCTGAGCGTCGAGGAGAACATCGACTTCTACAGCGGCATCTACCGGATCCCGGCCGATAAAAAAAAGCAGCGCAAGGAGTGGGTCATTGAAATGGCGGGGCTCTCCGAGCAGCGCCAGGCCAGGACCGCGACCCTGTCGGGTGGCTGGAAGCAGCGCCTGGCACTGGGGTGCGCCATCCTCCATGAGCCGCCGATCCTCTTTCTGGACGAGCCGACCTCCGGCGTGGACCCGATCAGCCGCCGCAGCTTCTGGGAGCTCATCTACCGGATGTCCGGGGAAGGGGTGACGGTCTTCGTGACCACCCACTACATGGAGGAGGCGGAGTGCTGCGACCGCGTCGGGTTCATCTTCGGCGGCGAGCTGATCGCGCTCGGCACCCCTCCCGAGTTGAAGCTGCGCTTCCCGGGCGAGATCGTCGAAGTGGGGTGCGAGCGCCCCTTCGAGGTGCTGGGGCGGGTGGAGTCCCTTCCCGGGGTGCGCCACGCCGCCCTGTTCGGGGCGGGTCTGCATCTCACGGTCGCCAGCGCCCGGGATGCCATTCCCGTCATCAAGGAGGCCCTGGCCGGCCTGCCGGTACGGCTGGAACGGATCTCCCCCTCGCTGGAGGACCTGTTCGTCTCCTTTATGGAGGCCCGCGATGCAGGTGCCGAAGCGCATCCAGTCTGAGCGACGCCGTTAGTATCTCTCATGTTTTACGCCTAGCGGACCGATAGGAAGCAAGGGACACCAGCTTTCCCGACCGGCTACCATGCCGCGTACCTCCCACTTCTCAAGGTGGACTCATGCTCGCTACGGCAGAACCCGCAACTCTGAACAGACAACGACCCACTCCGCTGCGTCTGTTCCCCTACCTTTTCCTGGTGCTCTGCGCCAGCCTGGCGGGGGGCCTCCCCTTGGCGCCCTGGGGCCGCACCTGCCTGGTCCTGATGGTCGGGGTAGCGGGGGGGATTCTCCTCTTACGCTGGCTGCACCGGATCGAGGGGGGCATCAAGGAAAGCGAGGAGAGGCTGCGCACCTTTCAGAGCATCGCCGGGGTCGGGAGCTGGGACTGGGATCTGTCCAGCGGGAGGATCGACTGCTCCGAGGAGGCCTGCCTGATCTTCGGAGTCCCCTGCGGCTGCGGCCCGGTCAGTTTGGAAGCTTTTCTGGCCCTGCTTCCGGAGGAGGACCGGGAAACCGTTACGGTCTCCATTAACCGGGCCTTTGCGGGAACCTGCTCCTACGGCGTCGAGCACCGGGTGCTGCGACCCGACGGGAGCCAGCGCTCCGTTTCCCAGTCCGGCAAGGTTTTCCGGGACGACTCGGGTGCCCCGGTTCGGGTGGTGAGCGTCATGCACGACCTGACCGCGCGCAAGGAAGCGGAAAAAGCCCTTTTCTTCGAAAAGCGCTACCGGGCCTTGATCGAGAATCTGCCCCAGCGCATCTTCCTGAAGGACAGCAATTCCCTCTACCTTTCCTGTAACTCCAGTTTCGCCAGGGAACTCGGCCTCGAGCCGACGGAGGTCTTCGGCAAGACCGATTACGATCTCTTTCCCGCGCCGCTGGCGCAAAAACGGCTGGAGGACGACGCCCGGGTCCTGGCGGCCGGGGTCCCCGAGGAGCGCGACGAGCAGCGCGAGCGGGACCACGCCTGGGTGAGCAAGGCGCTCATCCCGCTTAAGGACGACTCGGGCCGCATCTACGGCCTGCTCGGGGTGCTGACCGACATCACCTCCCGAAAGCGCGCCGAGGAGCAGCTCAAGGAGAGTGAGGTCCGCTTCCGCACCACCTTCGAGCAGGCGGCCGTCGGCATCTGCCACATCAGCCTGGGCGGCGGGCTGATCAGGATTAACCGCAGGTTTTGCGAGATCCTCGGCTACAGCCAGGATGAACTGCTGGGCCAGCCTATCGAGGGTCTCATCTACCCGGAGGATCTGGCGCCCGAGCGCAACAACATGGAGCTCTTGCTCACGCGCAAGATCGACAATTATTCCATGGAGATGCGGCAGCTGAGAAAGGATGCCTCCGTTGTCTGGGTGAACCTCTCCATGTCCCTGGTGCGCAATCCCCAGGGGGAGCCGAAATATTTTACCGGCGTCATCGAAGATGTCACGGCCAAGCGCGAGACCGAGGCCCTGCGCCAGGAGCGCGACCTGGTGCAGGCTTCCAGCCGTGCCATGAGCCAGTTCCTGGCCAACATGAGCCACGAGATCCGCACCCCGATGAACGCGGTCATCGGCCTGGGCCGCCTGGCCCTGAAGACCGAGCTCAGCCCAAAGCAGCGCGACTACCTGGAAAAGATCTGCTCGGCGAGCCGCAACCTGCTGGAAATCATCAACGATATCCTTGATTTTTCCAAGATCGAGGCCGGAAGGATCGAGCTGGAACGCATCGATTTCAGTCTGGATGAGGTGCTGAAGACCGTTTCGGACCTTTTCGGCAACAAGGCGCAGGAAAAAGGGATCGGCTACCGGGTGCAGCTCTCCCCGGAACTCCCCGCGACCCTGCTCGGCGACCCCCTCCGGTTGGCGCAGGTGCTGAACAACCTGATCGGCAATGCGGTGAAGTTCACCGAGAAGGGCGAAGTCGTCGTCGACATCCGCCCGGCTTCCCAGGGGGGCGGGGAGGTCGCCGTACATTTCACGGTGCGGGACACCGGGGTGGGACTCAGCCCCGAGCAGATGGAGAAGATATTCATCCCCTTCACCCAGGCGGACAGCTCCACCACCCGCAGGTACGGCGGCACCGGCCTGGGGCTTTCCATCAGCTCCCAGCTGGTCGAACTGATGGGCGGGGGACTGGGGGTGGAAAGCGCGCCCGGTGCGGGGAGCAGTTTCTCCTTTACCGTGAATTTCGGGCTTCCGAGCGCGGAGCAGCAGCAGGGTGTTTTCCTGGATCCGGAATTGCGCAGCCTGAGGCTCCTGATCCTGGAGGGCGATCCCGCCTCGCGCGACAGGCTCGCGGAGAGCCTGGCCGGCATGCCTTTCACCCTGGAATTCGCGGCCACCCCGCCCGCGGTCCTGGCCGCCCTGGGGGGCGCCGTTCCACCCGGAGAGCTCCCCTTTGACCTGATGCTGATCAGCGAGGCAACTGCCGGTGCCGCTGGGCTCGAGAGGCTCTGCCGGGATCTCGGCTCTCGTCAGGCTCCCGTTCCGCCGATTCTGGCGACGGTGTCGGCCGACCGGCTGGAAGGGCTGCGGGCGCAGGCGGCGGAGCTCGGGTTGAGCTGGGTTCTCGGTCTGCCGACCCGCAATTCCCTGCTGCTGGACGGCATCGTGCGCGCGCTGTCACAGGAGGTTGAGCCCGCGCCCCGGCGCGAGCCGAGCGCCGCTTCCCGGACCGCAGCCGAAGAAAGCGCCGCCCCGGACCCGCTGGACCGGCTCGAGGGCTTTGATTTCCCCGCAGCCTTCAAGCGTTTCGGTGGCAACCGCGCCCTCCTGGTCAAGCTGCTGCACGAGTTCAGGGCTGAATTTAACGGCACGGTCACGGCGATCAAGGGGGCTCTCGGGCGCGGGGATCAGGAGCTGGCCCGGCGCATGAGCCACACGCTGAAGGGGGTTTCCGGGAACCTCTCTGCCATGCGGGTGCATAGCGTGGCGCTCGCGCTGGACGCCGCCATCGCCGGCGGGACGGATTGCTCGGCTTTCCTGGAAGAGCTTTCCCTGGCACTCGACCCGCTGCTGGACGGCATCAGCCGGCTCCCGGCGCTAGGAGCCGGCAGGGGAGCCCCGCCCGCTCCCCGCCCCGGGCCGGAACAGGAGCGCCTTAGCGCGGAGATCGCCGAGCTGGAGCGGCTCCTGTCCAAGCACAGTCTGGACGCCAAACGACAGTTCGCCACCCTGCGCGGGGTGCTCCCGGCCGGGGCTTTCCCGGAGGAGATGAAGGCAATGGAAGGGTACATGGAAAAACTAGATTTCAAGAAGGCACGACTGCAGCTTGCCCGGCTTTCCGCCAGGGTGGGGCAGCCGGCGCCTGAAGGAAGGGAACGCCTATGAAGCGCCAGACTGTCATGATCGTTGACGACACCCTCTCCAACATCGAGCTTTTGAGCGAGAGCCTGGGGGACGAATACGAGCTGATCTTTGCCACGAGTGGCGCGGACGCCCTGGAGCTGATCCGCGCGGACAAGCCGGACCTGCTGCTTTTGGACGTGATGATGCCGGGCATGGACGGCTACCAGCTCTGCACCATTTTGAAGGGGGATCCGGCCACCCGGGACATCCCGGTGATCTTCGTCACCGCCATGTGCCAGGAGGAGGACGAGATCAAGGGGCTGGAGCTGGGCGCCATCGACTACGTCACCAAGCCGATCAGCCCGCACATCGTGCGGGCGCGGGTGAAGAACCATCTGGAGCTCAAGCGCTACCGCGACCTCCTGGAGACGCTCTCCATGGCGGCCGACCGTGCCAAGAAAGAGTTCCTGCGCAGCATCAGCCACGAGCTGCGCACCCCGCTCACCCCGATCCTCGGCATGACCGACCTGGTGCTCACCTCGGAGGAGGACGACGACAAGAGGAAGTACCTCTCGCTGGTGCAGAAGGCCGCCATGAAGCTACTTGGCATCGTCGAGGACCTGATCGAGACCAGCCGGCTGGAGGGGGAGGGGGTCCACCTGGAGAATAGCCCCTTCCTGCTCAGGCCCTTTCTGGAGGCGGTCCTCGGCGAATCCGCAGCGCTTGCCGACGGCAAGGGGCTTGAGCTTGGGATGAGCGTCGACCCCGCGCTTCCGGAGGCGATCAGCGCGGACCAGAAGATGTTGCGCAAGCTGCTCTCCATGGTGCTCGGCAACGCCTTTAAATTCACCTCCCAGGGGGAGGTGGCACTCGAGGTTCAGCTCAGGGACGAGGCTTCCTCCCCCAGGGTGCGTTTTTCGGTTCTGGATACCGGCATTGGTCTCGCTCAAGAAGACCTGGCGCGGATCTTCAACGACTTTACCCAGTCCGACGGTTCGGTCACCCGTGCCTTCCCGGGGCTCGGTCTCGGCCTCACGCTGGCGCGGCGCATCGCCGAGCTGATGGGGGGAAGGATCTGGGCCGAAGCCCGCCCGGGAGGGGGCTCGGTCTTCCGCTTCGAAATCCCGCTGCTGCTTCCCGACCCGGCCGTCAATCGGACCGTAGCGTGAAACTTAAAAGGGTGTCGGCCATAGCCCGCAAGGAATTCCTCCATGTGGTGCGCGACTGGAGGAGCCTCGGCATCGGGATCGCCATTCCGGTCGTGATGCTCTTTCTGTTCGGCTATGGGCTGACTCTCGACGTGGACCGCGTGCCGCTGGTCGTCTGGGATCAAAGCGCCACCCCCGCCAGCCGGGCCCTGGTGAGCGCCTTCAGCGCCTCGCGCTACTTTGCGCTGGGGGATAGTATCGGCGGGTACCCGGAGCTGGAGCAGGCGATAGCTTCCCGCCGCGCCGTGATAGCACTGGTGGTCCCGGTCGATTTCGCCGGGCGGGTCGCCTCCGGCCGGGGCGCCTCGGTGCAGGCGATTCTCGACGGTTCCGACTCGAACGTCGCCTCCTTTGCGCTTGGCTACGCCGAGACGGTGACCCGCGGCTACTCCGAGCGGGTCACCGTGGACCTTTTGCGCAGAAGCGGCCTGCCGCCGCCGGCAGCGGGGCTGGTCCTGGAGCCACGCGTCTGGTTCAACACCGACCTGGAGTCGCGCAACTACATCTTCCCCGGCCTGATAGCAATCGTCATGATGGTCATCGCGGCGCTGCTCACCTCGCTCACCTTCGCCCGCGAATGGGAGGGAGGGACCATGGAGCAGCTGATCGCAACGCCGGTGACTGGCGGGGAGCTGATCTGCGGCAAGTTGGTTCCCTATTTCGCCATCGGCATGCTCGACCTGGTGCTTTCCGTGCTGGTGGCGCAGTTCGTTTTTCACATCCCGCTGCGTGGGGAGGTCTGGCTCATCTTTGCTGCCTCGGCCATCTTCCTGGTCGGAGCGCTCGGGCTCGGGATGCTGATCAGCATCATCACCAAGAGCCAGTTTCTGGCGAGCCAGATCGCGCTGGTCGCCACCATGCTCCCCGCCTTTCTCCTTTCCGGCTTCGTCTTTCCCATCGCCAACATGCCGTATCCGATCCAGGTCTTCACCCATATCATCACCGCGCGCTACTTCGTGGTGCTGCTGCGCGGCATCTATCTGAAAGGGCTGGGGCTCGACACCCTGGCCGGCGAGGCGCTCCTGCTCGCACTCTTCGCCGCCTTCGTGCTCGCCCTTTCGCTCTTCAAATTCAAAAAGAAAATTGAGTGAACAAAACCTGACAGCCACGGAGAAAGGCAAAACCTGAGAAAGGAAAAAACTAAAATCTAACCTAACCCCAAAACCGTTTGCCACGGAGACACGGAGAGCACGGAGAAAGACAAACCTTAAGAAGGGGAAATCTAAAATCGAGGAAAGGCTAAACGAGGAAACTCTAAACGAGGAAACTCTAAACGAGGAAAGTCTAAACGAGGAAAACGGCTCTTTTCCGGCTATCGTTCCCACGCCCCGCGTGGGAATGCAGCCAGGGACGCTCCCGCGTCCCGTTTTGCAACGTGGGAAGGGACTTTGCAGGGCACCGGAGTCGCCTCCGGTGTGGGACGCCGGAGCGTCCGGAGATTCGCGTTCCCACGCAGGAGCGTGGGAACGATGCTGAACTTTTTATGAGGGGTGATTTGTGTACGAACGGCTCAGGGCCATGCTGATCAAGGAGTTCATCCAGGTGCTGCGCGACCCGCGCATGCGCTTTGTGGTCTTTGTCATACCGGCGGTGCAGACGATCATCTTCGGCTACGCGGTCAATACGGACGTGCGCCACGTGGCGACTGCCATTTATGACCTGGATAATTCCAGCTACAGCCGGGAGTTCGCCGACCGCTTCATAAGGTCGGGCTATTTCGACCTGAAGGAACGTGTGACGCGGGAGCAAAGGGCGCGTGAACTGATCGACCGCGGCGAGGTGAAGGCGGTGCTCAGGTTGAACCACGGCTTCGGCGCTCAACTCGCCGGGGGGCGCGGCGGCGCGGTACAGCTGATCCTGGACGGCACTGACTCGAATACGGCCGGCATCGTCCTCAACTACGCGGCCAGGATCGCGGCGTCTTACAATTCCCAGTTGCAGCAGGAGGCTGCTTCGCGCGCGGCCGGACGGCCTGTCCTGTTCCGCGGGGTGGAACTCACCTCCAGGGCCTGGTTCAACGAAAACCTCGAGAGCCGCAACTTCTACGTCCCGGCGGTCATCACCAATATCGTCTTCATCATCACCATGCTCCTCTCCAGCATGGCTGTCGTGCGCGAGAAGGAGATCGGCACTATCGAGCAGGTGATCGTCACCCCGATCGGCAAGGGGGAGTTCATCCTGGGAAAGACCATCCCCTTCGTCCTGATCGGTTTCATCGATGTAGCGCTGGTCTCCCTGGTCGCGGTCTTCTGGTTCGAGGTGCCGCTGCGAGGCTCCCTCTTGCTGCTGTTCGGATCCACGGCGCTCTTCCTGATGAGCTCGCTCGGCATCGGCCTGCTCATCTCCACCATCAGCAGAACCCAGCAGCAGGCGATGATGACCGCATTCTTCGTGATCTTCCCCGCCATGCTGCTCTCCGGATTCGCCTTTCCGATCGAGAGCATGCCGCAGGCGGTGCAGTGGTTCACCTACCTCAATCCGATGCGCTATTTCCTGGTTATCATCCGCTCCATCTTTCAAAAAGGGGTAGGAATGGAGATCCTCTGGCCGCAGTTGCTCGCCCTGCTGACCCTCGGAGTGACCATTCTCTCCTGCGCCGTGCTCCGCTTCAAGAAGACCCTTTCCTGATTTTCCTGTGATCCCTGGTTGGCCGACGGGTCGGAGGGGCAAAATCTTCACGAGGTAAATTTCCCGCTCCCCTTGCCGGGCGTCGGATGCTATAGTGCCCTCATGATAAATGAAACCAGAAGGCATATCCATGTTGCCTGCGCGATCATCGAGCGCGACGGGTTGGTGCTGTCGGCACGCAGGAGTGCGTCCATGAACCTGCCGCTTAAATGGGAGTTTCCCGGGGGCTTCCCCGGAAAATAATTTTTTGTAAAAAAATTGTTTTCCGGTAAAAAGATTTTTGTATAAGTAGCGGGCACATGGTAACAAGGGACTTTTTTTACCTCTGATTTCCTCGGATCCTGACAGCGGAGGACACTCACCTCCAATCAAAACCTAACCTCTCTTGGTTGGCTACCATGGGGCCTCCCTGGCCGGAGGCTTCCTTTCTACGCCGTTTTCTCTCCTTGCAGTTCGAAGAATGAGGCCTGTCCCCCCGGGTTTCGGTCGCACCAGCAATTTGTCCATCTTTTCTCAACATTCTGCCATTTTTGTTCGTTTGAGTACGGTCCGCATTATGAACTGAGGCAGAGGGATCATCGGTGCTGAAATCACCGAATATTCAGCTGTACCTGGTAACATCCAATATTACCCCAATCAAAACTCCAATAATGCCCAAGGGTGCCTTGGCCTTGCTAACCCCTTGGAATGGAAATATGGCCTTTGACATTGGTTAGCCTTTGACTTGGGTTTAGAAAGGATAGCAGAGCTATCGGTTTCCTGAAGGTGCCCAACCTCCCTTGGGGGAGCACGCTGTGGGAAACGGGTTCATCGTTTTCCATAGCGGGCTAGGCTCGCCGGCCCCCTGGTGCAATTCACAGATCAGGTGGCACGCTGAGGGTTTTGGGATTTTGCGGCGGATCATTTTTTCAGCAGGTCTGGCTTGCACCCCTGCGCTTCTTACCCTAAAAATCTTCACCCAATGCCTGCGGCGGGTTTGCAAGCTCTTCTAGCTTTGCCTCGTATTCCGCCTGGGCCATTTCTGCCAGGTGCCTAAAGAAGGTCCGCCTGCCAATTCCAAGGGTTTCACAAATATCGGCTGCAGTGGACCCACCATCTTCGTAAAGTATCCTGGCCTTCTCAAGTTTTTGAATGCTTGTTTTAGGTCTTCCTCCAGTCCTGCCACGGGACCTGGCAGCTGCCCTGCCGGCAGCTGCACGCTCAGATTTGAGCTCCCGTTCCATCTGGTTGATGACACCCATCGTTCCGATGAAGGCGCGACCTGTTGCTGGCCAGTCATGTCCCACCCGCCACCCATGGATGGCTATTCCCCTTTACTTGAATCATGGGAAGTAATATAGTGCGCGCTTATTGGGAAAAATTTATAACCGATATGTGTTAGATCCAAATTGTCATTGAGAAGTACCTGGGGATGCGATGTTTCCCCGATCGGCATGTTAGATGGAAAGGGGTGTATCCCCCCGAATGGATGGATACATACGAAGGGGTATATCCGCCCAAACGGAACATTGTCCAGGGTAAATTAGGCCGTTAAATCGGGATGTTGTGAAGAAATTGCTGAAACAAGGTTCACGGAAAATGCCAAAATCGGCGGGATGAACAGGTCCGCTCATCCACGAGTTGGCCCTCGGCTAAAATTGAGAAATATTCCTAGGAGGAATGTATGCAAGTGGACCTGCTTAATCAAGCAAAGGAACTGCTGAGTAAAGCAGAAAAGACAACCGATCCGTCTACTAAGAAAGCGCTCAGCGAGAATGCTCTGGAAATATTAGTGGAACTCATGGAAGATGAGCCAACCGAGAAAGATATTATCACGATAAATAATGTGAAAAAATCATTCGCACGGTCATTGGCTAGTCAAATATGCACCATGAATATGAATGACATTGAAACTACTAAATTCTTTTACTTCAATTTTGTCCTGAAACTCCCCAAAGAGGTACTTGAACTAAAGAACGAAAATGCTGAATTTGATAAAAAGTTCAATTGGTTAGCAGACCAGTTTCGTTCTGATCTTGCATAACCTTTGAGATCTGCCTCTTCTCGGCCACTTTTGGCGAGGAAAAGATGAGATCGAAAAAGCGATTCGCGCAAGGCACGTGTGGAATAATGGGGAGGTTTGAAGTCCCAGCAACCTCCCCCATCACGCCCCAAACGTGAGACTTTGAAAGCCTGACCCAATTGACTTCCTTGTCGCGAGCGTATCCGCGCAACCCCGAGTTATCAATTTATCAATACCCGGTCCCATGAACATGCTTGCGCTTGCCATGTCTCAAAATTTCAATTATCGTGCGGTTTTAAAAGGGAGCGTTTTGTCGTGCTATCTTTCGGCTTTGTTTTTATTGCGCTTGGCGCTGCCATCTTTCTTTCTCGTTATCTATCTCCCGACAAAACAGTCTCAACAAAGGCCGATAACGGCGGAGTCGCCGTGGGAAGAGACAATAACGGCGTCGTCAATACCGGCGCCATCGGCTCACCACATCATCCCCAAGGATCGATCGGCAGGCTGGTATTTGATGTTATTGCCGGACTCTGTTCAATAGCCGGTTTAGCATTGGCACTCTTTGACTGGGTGCTGAAATGACCGCCCTGTTCAACACGGAATCCACCACGGCCGATCATTCCGGCATTGCCATAGGCGGCGACAATTACGGCATTGCCAGCACCGGGACTATCGTCATCGTTCCTCCCGGCGTACGACACCGAAAGCTCACCATCAACTGGCATCGCCCCAAGCATGAAGACTTCGAACTTCTCCGCTGGAACACACGTATCTCCGACCTCCAAGGGAGAGAGAAAGAGCTGGCGGACCTCCTTGAATGGGCCCAGAAGGGCCAGGGAATCAGGGCGCGCTTTGTAACCGGCGAGGGCGGGGTCGGCAAGACCAGACTTGCCATGGAATGCGGCAGCATGCTTCGAGAAAAAGAGGGATGGGAAGCGGGCACATTCGATATTCAAAAGGACGACCCCGTCCTTTTTGGGGTGACGGGAACCTTCCTCATCATCGATTATCCGGAGGAGAACAGGGAGAAAATTCGTTCCTTCCTTCGTGAGTTGTCCCTACAGGAAGAATCGCCCAACCTCTGTATCCTCTTTTTAACGCGCAACGCTCCTACCTTCTGGCGAGATGACCTTCGCGAAACAGGGGCATCGACATTTTTCGCCGGTGAGAGTCCGATCCACTTGCTGGGCATGGAAGGGGTGTCGGAGCCATACTCGATCTTTTCACAGGCATGGCAAAAGGTGCAAGATCTCTTCGGCGTTATCTCAACGGCGTCTCTGCTTCCGGCTGAAAACGAATTCCGTCACTGGCTTGCACGGGACGCTTTCCATCGTCGTCCTCTGATGATCGTTGCCTGCGCCCTGCAACACCACCACGATTCGAAGTCATTCTCCCTCGCTGGAGCCCAAATCGTCGAAGCCCTCGTCGATAGGGAATTGGTTCGCCTTCGCAGAGAAAGTAAGGCTGCTGATCTGGGAGAGCACTGCCTTCCCCGCCTTATGGTCATGGCGGCACTGCGCAGGGGACTTACAACCACCGACATCAAAAACCTCGAGAACCATCCCGAACTAGAAATCATTTCTCGTGGCTCGGAACAAGTGGTCGATAGACTTCACACTATCGGCCGAATGAAGGATGGTCTGCTGCCGGCTCCTGAACCGGATATCGTTGCTGCCGTTCTAGTAGTCGAAGCAATCAAGAAGCGACATGATCTGGCCTCCAAGTGGTTCTGGCATGCAATTGAAGATAATATGAACCAAGGGCTGGAAACTTTCGGTAGATTGTCGTATGACGCAGAATATGTTCTAGGTTACGGTGAAAAGCCAATTAATTCCATTTTATCTGCAGCTTGTAAGGGACATTATGATAGATGCTTGAAATTGGCTGAACACATCGTAATGCCTAGCTCAATCTCTCTTTTCCCACTTAAGATTGTTATTTGGGAAACACTTGCTATTAATGCCTCCGACGATTTCACAAAAGCAGGATTTTTAAACAATCTTTGCGACGCCTTCCATCAAGTCGGGTGCCGTAACGAGGCTCTCAAGGCCGCGAAGTCAGCGGTCGCTATCTATGGCCGGTTGGTTAGTACTTCTTCCGATGACTATGAGCAGTATCTGGCAATGGGCCTCAATAATATAGGAACGATTTACTCAGACATGGGTCAGCACAATGAAGCTCTCACGGTTGCGATGCGTGCCATGGAGATTTATAAGCGACTCTTTAGTGCCGATCCTGACACCTACGTACATTATCTAGCCACCAGCTACAACAACCTCGGGACAGTATACTCATCACTTGGGCGACGCGACGAAGCCGTTAATGCGTTAGAGCTAGCTGTGGAAATTTGCGAGGAGTTAGCTACCAGCAATCCCGAAACCTATGACCCTAATTTGGCTGAAAGCCTTAACAATCTAGGAATAATGTACTCTTTCGTCGGGCGTCGCGATGAAGGCATTAAGGCCGCAGCACTGGCGGTAGAAATTTCCGAACGTCTGGCTCGCGCTAAACCTAACATCTACGAGCGGGACCTGGCATCAAGCCTTAATACTCTCGGCCACCTTTTATCGGAAGAAGGACGCCACGACGAAGCCCTTATGGTGGCGGAGCGTACGACCGAAATTTATGACCGATTGGCCCGTGTCAATCCCGAAGCTTATGAACCTCATCTCGCTGTCAGCCTCAACAACCTCGGAAACAGGTATTTTGTAGCCGGGCGACGGGACGAAGCGCTGATGGTAGCTGGGCGAGCATTGGAGATCCGCGAAGGCCTAGGCTGCAAAAACCCAGACGCATACAACCCTGACCTGGCTATGAGCCTCATTAATCTCGGGAATTTTTATGTGGAGGTTAATCAGAGAAACGAAGGACTAAAGATGTTTGAGCGTGCAATAGGAATTTACCAGTGCCTGGTCCATGACAACCCTGATGTCTACGAGCCGCTCCTGGCGTCGTGCCTCAACAATCTTGCATACGAATACTCTGAAATAGGACAGCGCGACAACGCGCTAAAGATGGCAGAACAGGCAATCGAGATCTATGAGCGTCTTACCCTTGTGGACGCTGGCGTCTACCACTCGCTCCTAGCTAGGAGTCTGAACGATCTAGGAGGCATGTTATGGAAACTGGGACGGATAGACGAAGGCATCAAAATAGTCGAGCGTGCGGCCAAGATACGTAAAACCCAAGCTCTCCTCACCCCCGACACCTACGAGCCGGATCTAGCTATCGTTCTTTATAATCTTGGGATAATGTACGCGACCATCGGGCGTCTCGACGAAGCCCTTCGACTTGCGGAGAGTGCAAACGAAATTTACCAGCGCTTGGCCTGCGCCCACCCCGATGACTGGCAGCCGCAACTGGTCGAGAGCTTCAACAGCCTCGGTGCGATGTATTCGCGGCTGGGCCGTAGCGACGAAGCCTTAAAGGTTGCGGAGTGTGCGAGGGCGATTCGTGAGCGACTGGCCTGCGTCAACGCTGATACTATGAGGCTTTCGGAGGACCCATGAGGCCAGGCATTGATATCTTGAGAACTGGAAATGAAAAAAACACCCAGTAGGTAAAAGCCAATGTAAGTTGCTCGCGATGCCAGGATAATTCCCAACCAGCGGCAAGATCCGGGCAAGCCGGGTCAGCCTTGAAGCGTTGACAATGGAGGGAACAGATGTCTGAGAAATTTAACTCAACCGATCGCAAAATGGTCATCAATTACATTCAAGCCACCACGGCGAGAAATCTCCAGAAAATTAATCCCTTTCAAAAATATCTTGAGGATCAATTAGGTGAGAGGTATTGCATCTTCGGAGCCATTGAAAATTGGCATGGTCTTCCTAAAGAAATTGTCGCATTGGAAGAAACATCAACCGCTCTTTCGACCGCAATAATTGCAATGAAAACAAAAACCAAAAGGGGGGTGGGTAGCTAGCTCCTCCTCGCCGATTACCTGTGTAATGTCAGCAGCTTACCATGCGTCTCGTCTCCCCAGCAAAGAAACCGCTAAAACGTTGTGAAATTAGTAGGTTGGGACGATTAACTTCGCCAAGATTCAAATATGTGAGTATCTCAGGAGGAGCTAACTACCCACCCCCCAACCAAAATTTCAATTTTCACGACTGACCTAAAAGAACTAATAAAGCGGAAACATAAGATGTCAGACGTTGGAAAGGATTACCAATTCAACACAACAACGATCGGTGGTCACGTCGGCATTCGAGAGGTCCCGGACATCAAACTCATAAAAGTGGGGGAAATCGACAGACAGGCAGCAGCAT
>Ga0209123_1001377_pt1 | contig 24357 bp, 21 predicted proteins | sample BarGraIncu00431A_FD_184500 | JGI IMG/M metagenome (GOLD analysis project Ga0209123, IMG submission 184500) | Arctic peat soil microbial communities from Barrow, Alaska, USA - Barrow Graham LP Incubations 004-31A (SPAdes) (version 2) | ecosystem: Environmental > Terrestrial > Soil > Wetlands >...
TGATTTATGTCGAAATGTGCAAATTTTAAATAAACTTAATTCATTAAATATCAGATATTTAATGTTATTTAATAATAATATATAACAACTGATTATCAAGCATTTAGATCCTCCGAAATGTGAGTTATATGACATTATTTCAAATTAAGGAAAATAAATAGTGATTGAAAACAACTTGAACTCAAACGGTAAACTCTACGAGTAGTGGAGGATTGCAGGCATTTTTCTTTCAAGCCGAACGACGGCCAGAGCAGAAAGATCCACATCGAAAACCACCGCAGCCGAACTTGCGGGTAGCTGAGGTTGTAGGTTAGCCTTTTATTCCGACTCATTTGATTTATCCCTATATTCCAATAATTCGATATGAACTGAGGTACTTGGATAAACTCCGCTTTTAATCTTTGCTACAGCCTCATTTCTAGGAATTCCCCATTTATCTGATATGTAATGAAAATGTGCTTGACCATCTTTCCAAGATTCTCTCCCTCCAATACTATCCAATGTTCCAAAGAAACAATGCCAATTATCTCCTTTGTCTAAAAACTTTGCTGTAATAACCTTTCTTTGTTCAACCACCTGTCTCAATTGCCCTTTTGATAATGTTGTCGATCCTACAGTATTTACTTCTTTACCCTCTAAATGTATTAATCGTGGTAATGCAGATTTGTTTAATCCTTTATGTAAATGCTTTGATATGTATTGACTAAAAGTAAAACCATAATCCAGATAAGCACTAAATAAATAAGCTATCAATTGCCGAGGAGTTAAAGTTTGTCCTTTTAATAATTGAATTTGAGTTTTTTTAGATTTCCCTTCTAATAGTTCAAGAAAATTATGAGGAATGATTGTATTTTCAATCTCATCGAATTTCTCAAACAATTTTTTCTTGGCATTTTCATAAAAAAACTCATCACTAGCTAGAGCAGCGAGGGCAGGATCCTTAAATGATAATAAGTCTTTCTCTAAAGAAATCGAGTTGACAATAATTAATTCAGAGTAATACTTAACAGGATCAACATACTCAACGTCGGACAATTTTACAATTCGAGTAAATCCTTGTCCATCTTCATCGTATATTTTGTGTATATCCATTCGCAATGTAATTTAAGGTTACCTACAACTAGTATATAGCGGAAAGTTTATAGTACTTTTTCTGCTGTCGAATAATTCGTTTTAAAAGTAGATATAATTATCAATAAAATAAGCTTTTGTATTATTTATTATTCTCCCACTTTTCAATTCCCATTAAAATTAAATAGGACAGTCTTTTTTCCTGGATTCAATAAAAAGGCCTCCTTGCGGAAACTAAGGAAACCAAGGAAGTTAAGTAAACCCAAACATACAAACGCAACAAAGGACGGCTTTACCGTCCTCTGATTCATTGAATTCCTTAGATAAATACGAATTATACGAATTGATCCCGATAGCTATCGGGAGAAATACACGAATTGCCTCTACGCAACTCTAATCCTTAATTCTTAGATAAATACGAATTACACTGATTGTTTCATTGAATTCCTTACTTTCCTTAACTTCCGCAGTTTCCTTAACTTCCGCAGCATTATTCACTCAAAAGATTTTTTTTCTGTATGATCAGGACTTTATCTCTCTTTGTAGGATATTGAATAGAGACAACTGTAATTAACCTATTCTTGATGCAGGATGAACCAGGTATTTGTTATACACTCGTTTGAATTCCAGGCTCATTGCGCCAAAATTGATTAACAACCCATCGGCAATGTTATAGGCCTCGCAATAATTAATCGCTTGTGTTTTATTTACTGGTATCAATTGCTCAATAGCCTTAATCTCAACCATCACCTTTTGCTCGACAAAAAAATCAACACGACGGGTTCCAATACTTTGCTCACGATAAGTCAGCGGCATTTCTTTTTCCCTGTCAAATGACAAACCCTGAAACGTAAATTCAATAGCCAATGCCCTTTGGTATATGACTTCCTGGAACCCATTGCCCAAGGTCTTGTGCACTTCCATTGCACAACCAATGATCTTTCTGGTCAAAGCATTGACCTCATCTTCATTCCTGATACTTTGCTGGTCCATAATGATTCCTTTTTAAATAACTTGCCACCCTTGTCTGAACACGATTAAAAGGTTGTCTGAACACGATTAAAAGGTTGTATGAACACGATTAAAATGATTTTAAGAAATACACGATTGCCACTCCTAATTGCCACTCCTAATTTTCACTCCTGATTTCACTCCAATTTGTGTTTCTATTTTTTTAATCCTGTATTTCCTGTAATCCTTTTAAAATCGTGTTCAGACAACTTTAAAATCGTGTTCAGACAACTTTCAACCATTGTCTGAACACGATTAAAATGATTTTAAGAAATACACGATTGCCACTCCTAATTGCCACTCCTAATTTTCACTCCGGTTTCCACTCCAATTTGTGTTTCTATTTTTTTAATCCTGTATTTCCTGTAATCCTTTTAAAATCGTGTTCAGACAATTTTAAAATCGTGTTCAGACAACTTTTAAAATCGTGTTCAGACAACTTGCCACCATTGTCTGAACACGATTAAAATGATTTTAAGAAATACACGATTGCCACTCCTAATTTTCACTCCGGTTTCCACTCCAATTTGTGTTTCTATTTTTTTAATCCTGTATTTCCTGTAATCCTTTTAAAATCGTGTTCAGACAATTTTAAAATCGTGTTCAGACAACTTTTAAAATCGTGTTCAGACAACTTGCCACCATTGTCTGAACACGATTAAAATGATTTTAAGAAATACACGATTGCCACTCCTAATTTTCACTCCGGTTTCCACTCCAATTTGTGTTTCTATTTTTTCTAATCCTGTATTTCCTGTAATCCTTTTAAAATCGTGTTCAGACAACTTTTTAAATCGTGTTCAGACAACTTTCAACCATTGTCTGAACACGATTAAAATGATTTTAAGAAATACACGATTGCCACTCCTAATTTTCACTCCAATTGTTTCTATTTTTTCTAATCCTGTTTTTCCTGTAATCCTTTTAAAATCGTGTTCAGACAACTTTAAAATCGTGTTCAGACAACCTTTTAAATCGTGTTCAGACAACTTTTAAAATCGTGTTCAGACAACTTTTAAATCGTGTTCAGGCAACTTCCTGCAATTTATTCTAAATATATCAATAATTATCAATAAAATTAGCATTTATATTATTTATTATTCTCCCACTTTTCAATCCCATTAAAATTCAGTAGAACAGTCTTTTTTTCTGGCTTTTATCAAAAGGCCTCCTTGCGGAAGTTAAGGAAACTGCGGAAGTTAAGTAAACCAAAACAGGCAAACGCAACAAAGGACGGCTTTACCGTCCTCTGTTTCATCGAATTCCTCTGTTTCATTGAATTCCTTGGTTTCCTTAACTTCCGCAGTTTCCTTAACCTCTAATTTTCTCACTTTCTCACCTTCTCCCTTTATCACCTTCTCCCTTCATTCCTCCGCAATAGTCAGATTAATATAATTCCCCTGCTGTTCCCTAAATACCAACCCTTTTTCGCAGAACTTGGCGATGTAGCCTTCCGCCGTCTTTTCGTTGATCCCTAATCTTTTCGCAAGATCAAGATAACCCTTACGGTCAAAGTGAAGAGGTAATTGTTCCAGAAATTGTTCCTTTTTATTCTTGCGTGAGCTTGGCTTCACATCCTCGGGCAACTCAGAAAACACATGACTGGAATGCTTGATCAGTATTTTGATCATTGAAAGCGCGCACTGGAAGTCGGCCTCTGTGCATACCTGTTTATCGGAGAAATCGCCCGATTCAAGCAACCGAACTGTTGAAAGTACCATGGCCAGACGGAAAGCGATCAGCCCCAGCCGTCGGACAGTAGCCATGTAATCCAATCCCTGGAGCAACAGGTATTTTTCCTGCACCTGGGTGAAGAAAGTATGGAATGCGTCCTCCTGCTCAGCAGTCAGGCAAAACTGAATGGCCTGATTGGAATTCAGTGAGCTGTAAAGAGGAAGAAAATCCTGTCCCAACCGATCAAAATACTCTTCCAGCCCATTGGCGCAGTTGGATTTAAATACATTTTTCCAAACAGGCTTGATGTTCATGTGATAGAAAATAAAGCGGCTGAACAAACCATTCTCAGCATTTGGAATCAGGCTGGAAACCTGTTTGGGCGTTCCCGAAAGAACCGTAGACAGGCAGGGATGGTCAATCTCTACATATTCGTGGTCAGTTCGGCGATAATAGGAAATCGTTTCATGGTGGAATGCCTTGCGGAAACCATCTGAGTAATTGCCATAATCCGTTTTAAAAGCCTGGGCCAGGGTGTCACCTTCGGTTTCAAACATCAGTCCTTTTCCGTCATTGTCGGATAGTAACTGAAAGACACCTGTCGTGCTGTTATTGGCTGGAATGAACAACATCCTTTCGGGAGGTTTGACAGGCTTTTCAAGACTGCAATCCTTTCCCTTCATGATGTTGTAATCCCGCAATTCTATTTCATACTGCTGCTTCATTTCAGCTGCCTGCTGGCGCAATGCTATATGAACAGGCTTTACCAGTTGCTTGCAATGAACCAGCCTGCCTTTACCTGCGGAAGCCTGGGCGGTGACAAATAAATAGAGATTCGTATACACCTTTTTTCCGTCATAAATTCCATAAACCTTGGGCAGACAGGCGCTCATGGAAACCAGTGACCCCAACAGCAAAATATCACGCTCCTCGTTGGAATCGGCCACAGCAATCACTCTCTGAAGTAAATCAGGAAGGGCAGCAAACACAGAGTCCGGGAGCGTGGGTAAATCAATCGGATCAGGATCAGGCTCAGGAACGTGGGGCGGTAGTGCAGGGGGCACAGAACCCGGAACCTGGTCCCGAGGATTCTGGATGGAACCTGAAACACCGTTTTCCCTGTCCAAAGCTTCTTGACTCCTTAAATCAATGCCTGCCTGTTTTGCCAGATGAAATACTGTTTTAATAGTAATGCCATGCCCCTTGGCTTTAATGCATTGGTCAAACTGCTTGTTGCAATCAGTCATTGAATAACCTGAATAAAAACGGCTGATGCGCTGATAATAGCTTCGACCTGATTCACCGAATTCATCTGCCAGTGCAAACCCGATATTCAGCCAATCCGCATAACTACCTGTAATATCAATACATGCAGCTTCTATGCGTGAAACGACCAATTCAATGTCATCGGAAATGTTGGATGGTTGGTTGGCTGGATGGTTAGAAGGTTGAGGTTCTAAACTTGCTTCGTTTGTTGGAAGCCAATCCTTTGGATTAAATTTTTTCTTCATATAGATACGAATTGCACGAATTAAAACGAATTTGACGAATTAGTTCGTAGGTTAAATTTTAAATAAAGTGCTTTGAAATAAGAGCGAGGGGGTCAGGCGATTTGCAATCGCCTTTTTGTTTCAACTCATGAATTCCAGCCACGGTTAAAAACCAAGGGGCCTAATGGGTTAGGCGATTTGCACTCGCCTTTTATATATTCAATAGAATTGCATTTGCCTTTCTTCTTTTGAATTTTTTAAACCGCGATTGCAAATCGCGGGACCCCCTGGTGCCTCGTTGTTTGATTTTAGATCATGATTTATGGAAAGCTAATCTTTGACCCAATTGCTCAGGACGATTGAGCGCCCATCCGTGGTATCCTCCCGATAGTTATCGGGATTAATCCGTGGAATCGCGATAAACTCGGGATTAATATAGACATCAGGATCGTGACAGAGGAAACAGGCCCGCGATAAATCCTTTCCAGATCTGTCTACCTCCAGCTTGTAGGTGTAATGCAGGTAGGCGCTTACCGATGGAAACCACTGGTCATATGAGTAGTCCTCAACATCATAGGGTATGACCCATTTGATTCCATTTCCGCTGGGAGAGTAAAAAAGCAGCGAAGTATCGAAATGCGGATCTGCAATCAAAGTTTCCTTTACCTCCTGGAGGTTATTGACATGATCGAAATCGAAACATAAACAGCCTGATAACTGGATTAGGCAAGCATCACTGCGTTTTGAAAACACGCCACCAAAGGTCACGTAGTCCAAATGACTGGCCTTGTATTTACGTGCTGATTCTGGATCGCTACAGTTTCTCAACTCTGAGGTCACATGCTTGTATCGGTTGCCTTTGACAGCCTCGTAAACATCCAGAATACTCATTTCCGCATTGGGTCGTGTATTGGTAATAGGACTTCGGAAAAAGCTAACCTTTGGAAGTTGAACAGTTTCAACTACCGGCAGTGTGCCGGTAGTATTGCTGTAAAAACCTTTTTGTTCTCCAATGTGGAGGTATAGGTCATCGTTGATCTTTTGCAAAAGCTCCTGTCCGTTTAACTGGTAATAAAGTGCTGCAAAATCAAATGGATTGCCTTTAAAGGAAGGGATTTCGGTATCCTGATAGGTAAACACATCATCCACCTTGCTGATGTTCAGGGTCAGATGATCGTCGTTGAAGGGATTTCTGGCTAGCCTGCATTGACTCCCAGATAATTCAAGAACAGAGAGGTCTAGTGGATATTTCTCACACATAATTTGGGTGTATATATGCAATCCGTAATGTGTTTCGCGCAATATTTCCTTTTCCTCTATCATCATTGCTTTGTGTTTTGATGGTTCGAATAATTGCTTTCAAGCATCGCCTCCAAATCTGAAACCTTGTACCAACATTTACTGTTGAAAATGGTATATGGCAGTTGTCCGCTGGTGCGCAATGTTTGCACAGCACGTTTGCAGATGTGAAGGGTCTGCGTTAAATCATACGTGTCAATCCAAGATTCTTTTAACTGGTCGATAGGGCTTTTCTCCCTGTTTAAAAGCTTCGCCTTTACTACCTTTAAATCATCTGAGATTTCAAGGGCCAATTTCAAGATTTCTTCCATTTTAACCGTCCTTCCTCGATATTTTGCATCTGTTGACGGATAGAAACATGCAGTTCAAAATCGCATACCGGCCATCTTGACTTTAACCAGAGATTAAGATCATCTGTCTTAAAATGTAGCTTTCCGTCAGTTCGATATGAACGAATTTTATTATTTCGATTCAATCTATAGAGGTACGACTCCGAGACTCCTAAATAAGTGGCAGCGGCTCGACACTCGAAAAAATCATTGGAAATTAATTCTGGCTTGGCCATCAATATTTCTAGCCTCTCTTGCTGACTATAAATGAATTTGGGATTACACCTTTTCATCAACGATTCAGAGTACGTTCTACCTTTAGGCCTTACGAAAGTACGAATGTTAAATGTTTCATTCATAGCTTAAAGTTTAATTACCATGATTTGTTGAATAAGCTCGGGACGTTTGTAGAAGCATCGAGATTTTGGAACGGCTTTGATCTTACCAGCTTTGGTCCATTTAGAGATGGTAGAAGGATCAACATTAAAGTATCTAGCCATTTCAGTGCGGGTTAGGTGCTGAGAAGGTTGGGTAGGCTGAAGTTCGATACGTCTTACCCTTAAAACGATCGCCCCAGAAAATTTCTGAGGCAATACGATGTGCATTTGTGTTAAATTTGTCATTTATGTACAATTTTTAATTTATTGTACAAAGGTGATGAGGGTGAAAAGATGGTAACTGGTTATAACCGGTTACAAACTTTAGAAAAGTTCATTTTTCATAATATCATTCAATTTGTTTATTTCATTATTAGCTTTTATTTTTTCACTATCAGAAAGGTATTCAAGTATACTCTCAAACAGTTCAATTTTATTTTGCATCCTTTTCAATGTAAATGGATTTGTCCTAGCTTTTCGGTTTGTAGTGTTACGGAAAAAAGCATAGTCATCTTCTAATCCTTTTCCAGATAATTTTGAGTTGTATCCGTATTTTGATGCAATATTCTTAGCATTTTCATTTGTAATGGCACTATCTTTATAGACATGAATTAACGCTATTTGCTTAACTCTAAGTGTAGGTTTACTTTTTGGAATAATTTCTTTTTGTTTATCATTTGAATATCTATTTCCAAGAAGTTCATTTTCTTGTTCAACTATCTGTTTCTTTTTAATATTTATTTCCAATTCTTTTAATTTTAAAAAAAACTTACCCAGTTGTATATGTTCTACTAATGATTCAAAATAGTGGAGGCTATCGAATCTAAATCCTTGACAAACAGGAGGAAAAGCTAGATCAACTGGATCAAGATGAACAAATAATCTTCTAGTATCCTCATCATACTCATGATCTCCCACTTCAATATCTTCACAATAAAAAATTTTCCTGCCGTTGGACATTGGATCAAGCGCAAAATAATCTGCTAATCTTTCTTTTAGCTTCTCTTTAATTATTTCAAGGGGAAATAAATCATTATAAACGCTCGCATTCAACTTTTTCTTCGCATTAATCAGTTTAGATTTTAGGAATGCCAATTTCTCATCATCATCATCATCATAGAGTTCTAAATCCGTTAGAACATTTCTATACATATCCTTATAATCTTCATCTTGTGCCAGGTTTGAACAAAAATATTCGCTAAAAGTGCAATCCCTTTCATCTGTTTCTTCATATTCATAAGATCCTCGAGGTAAATAAGTTTTTATTTTATACCGATAACTATTGCTAAGTTTTAGCAATGCCAATTTCTCATCAGCATCAACACAGAGATCTAAATCATTTAGAACTTTATAATACATATCACAATAATATTCATTTTGTGTTGCGTATCCTAAGTCTGAGCATAATTCTTGGCTAAGAGTGATATCTATTTTATCTGTTTCTTCATATTCTTCAGATTCTTGAGGTCCAAAAATATTTATTTCATCCATGTTTAAATATATTTAATTATCCAAAAGGTTCCAATGATTTTCTCTTTTACAACATTTCAACCAACATTTTTGATACCTTAATATTGTATTTTACTTTTATATTTACTCTTAAAATCCCAGTCAATTAGAACCTTGCCAAGGTAGTTTAATAATTTCAATAGTTGTAATTCTAGTAGAATGTTTTTATGAACAATTCCCTGTGGATATTGCAAACTAAAAATGATGATAAAGGCTTGCATGATCAATACACTGGCTTTTAGAATTGAATCACCCAGTAGTTATTTTCAATTAGATTGATTTCTTGTTTTGCTTCTCTTTTTCTTTCTTAGCATCAGAAAATATTTGAGATGCAAATACTTTATACAGGTCTGATTTGGAATCTAAATTGAGCAATACTTCCGCTTCAAAATCATCCATTTTCTTTATCAAAAGTTGCTTTTCCTTTTGAATTCTCAATATCTGTTCATCCAGACTCAACTCATCGATTTGATGTTGGAAGTCTACTATGTATAAATTCGCCTCATGTTCAGCAATTTGATTTGCTTTGGAGTATAAAATATCAAAATCTTCCTTGATTCGTTGATCGGAAATTGTTTTCATAGCAAGTTAGTTTAATTAAGTAATTGGTTTTTAAAAACTTCGGTTAAGAGATACTTAAAGCTACCTACATAATTCTAGATGTTGCGATAAGCTCATCTCTAAACTTTCCGAAATATAATAAATATTAATACGAATTACTAAAATACAATAATAAAATCAGGAGTAACATGATATTCAGTCAAAATGTGCTTAGTTTGGGAAAAGGAGAAGGTGAGAAAATGAGTCAGTCACCTTCTCACTTTCTCACCTTCTCACCTTCTCATCTTCTCACTTTCTCCCATTCTCACTTTCACACTTCAAAACAAATACTATCCGAGTAGTTTATATGGTCTTGTGAGTTAAAGAACAGATAGATATGTGTGGCTGACTTGGGCATTTGGGGTAATTCAAATGAACCGGTCAGGTGGCCTCTTAAAATGCCTGTTTCGGTGATGGCCGAATAACTGCCGTTAGCTGCACTGATCACCAATAACTCATCCTTCAGGTGAAGGCCGCCTGAATGGGCATCTTTCTGCCAGCTCACCTGGATGGTGGTGATTTCAACTCTTCCAAAGTTTTGAACTTTGGAAGAGGTAGCACCAAAGGCTGTGTTAAATAAAAAACAGAAACCTATGGCAACCAGACTAACGGTCATCCCACTTAACCCAATAAAATATAGCTTCCGGCGACCAATTTTATCTATTAGAAAAAGTGATAAAAAGGTGAAAATTACCGTTACCACCCCTACACTTACCGATGCGAGTATTGCCGCCTGTGCACCGTTACTTCCTGCCATTAAAAATATTTTTGGGCTATAATAGATAATTGTGTTTATTCCGGTGAACTGTTGTACAAACATAATACCAACCGCTATTATTAACGGTGTCCTTAACCAGGGCTTAAAAATATCCTTCCAATTCACTTTATTTATTTGTTCTAATTCAAATTCTTCTTTTAAACTGGAGAATACATTTTCAATTTGTTCTGGCGACTCTACTTTACTCAATACATCGTAACATTCTTTATCATAGCCTTTACTTATCAGCCAACGCGGAGATTCGGGTAAAAAAAACATACCGATAAGCATTACTAAGGCAGGAGCTGCACCAACATAGAACATAGGCCGCCAGCAATCATTATATCCAGGGGCACCTTCCGGAAGGGCAAAAGCAAGATCACTGAGATAAGAAACCATAATTCCAATGGTTATCAACAATTGGAACAGGGTAACATGCATCCCCCGGATTTTGGCCGGTGAAATTTCAGCAATATATAAAGGAACAGCAAAAGAGGATATTCCTATGGCAATGCCCAGAAAAAACCTTGAGACCAATAAAGTGGGGGCATCGGGGGCCATTCCTGACCATATTGCACCAATAATAAAAATAATGGCTGCAGCAATAATTACTTTCTTACGCCCAACGATATCGGATAACCTGCCAATAAAAACAGCGCCAGTCACTGCTCCAACCAAACCTGAAGTGGTGATAAGTTCAACCCAGGAATCATCAAGCGCAAATCCCTTTTGAAAATAGGGAATTGCACCAGAAATAACCCCTGTGTCAAAACCAAATAACAGCCCTCCTAATGCAGCTATAGCTGCAATTTTGAAAACCAGCATGTTTTTGTGTTGTTCCTTTTTGAAAGTATTTTTCATTTTATTAAATGTTCTCTTGTTTAGCGATTCGTTAGTATTTTATACTACTTATTTTACGTTAAGCACTTTTTTTAAGAAATCTTCCGAGTTTTTTCCTGTCATAATCTCAAATTCACCTGGCTCAATAATCCTTTTCATGTCAATATTATAAAACTGTAATTTATCGGGTGTAATGGTGAAAGTAACTGTTTTGGTTTGGCCGGGTTTGAGGGTTATTTTGGCAAAGTCTTTTAATTCCTTTATAGGGCGGGTAATGGAGCTAATTACATCGCGAATATAAAGTTGTACTACTTCCTGGCCTTCAACTTTACCGGTATTTGTTACATCAACGAATACTTTTACTGGTTCGCCTATCTTAATCGTATCTTTCGAGAGGCGAAGGTTTTTATAATCGTAAGTAGTGTAGCTTAAGCCAAATCCAAAAGGGTAAAGAGGGCTATTGTCTGATACTATATAGTAACCGCTGTAGTAAACTTGCGATGGGTATTTGCTGTAATAACAGGGCAATTGGCCTACTGAGCGGGGAAATGTTACGATTAGTTTGCCAGAAGGGTTCACTTTCCCAAATAATACATTTGCTACCGCAGTTCCTGTTTCTTCTCCCAGGTACCAGCCTTCCAGAATTGCAGGTACGTTAGCCTGAACATAGTTTATCGATATGGGACGACCGTTCAGAAGCATTACTGTAACTGGCTTTCCGGTTGCGAGTACTGCCTTTACCAGATCGTTTTGGCGGCCGATAAGGTCGAGGTTGTCTACTTCTCCCTGGTGGTTGTCGTTCCAGGTTTCGCGGGTGGTAATCTCGTTACCGCCAATAACCAGGAGTATAGCATCGCTGTTTTGGGCAACGGAAACAGCCTGATCAATAAGTTTTTGATCATCTTCGTACGAATTTAAAATCGGATTTCCCATTACCAGCCAGTTACATTCTTTATTGGCAGTTATCTTACAGCCTTCGGCATAGGTTACGTTCATGTTTTTTCTTTTTGCAAATTCCTGCATCCCCGCTAACACCGATTTCCCTTTCATGGGCACATAGCTATATTCTCCCATGTGAATGTCGGCAGCATTAGGGCCAATTACTGCCAGCGTTTTAATTTTTGTGGAGTCGAGTGGCAATAAATTATTCTCATTCTTTAAAAGAATAATAGATTTATGTGCAGCTTCGAGTGCAAGGGCTTTATGTGCCTTGGTATTGGTTACGGCTATGCACTTTTTTAAATCAGTATAGGGATTTTCAAAAAGTCCCATTTCGAATTTATTACGAAGAACATATCGAACTGCCCGGTCGATTGTTTGTTCTGAAACTGTTCCCTTTTTCACCAATTCGATCAGGGAGGGAAAGCATTTGTCCGTTTCGGCAACTTCAACATCTATGCCTGCTTCAACAGCTAATTTTGCAGCTTCAGAATAGTTTGCCGCCACCCGTTGAAGCCCAACCAGCAGTTTCACTCCATCGCCATCGCCGGTAAAACAACCATTGAAGCCCCACTCTCCGCGGGCTATATCAGTAAGTAATTTTTTGTTCATATGGTTTGGCACCCCATCCCAATCATTGTATGACACCATTACATTTCTGGCGTTTCCTTGTTTTATGGCTACTTCAAAAGGGAAAAGATGTGTTTCGCGGGCATGGCGTTCTGTAATACTGATTAGTCCTTTATTTTTTCCACCCTCCGGTTGTCCATGACCGACAAAATGCTTTAATGTGGCTAAGATATGATCGTTGTCTATCTTTTTTTCTCGACCTTGGTAGCCGAATACCGCCGCTAATCCTAACCGGGAGGCTAAATAGGGGTCTTCTCCATAACATTCTTCAAAACGTCCCCATCGTGGTTCTCTGGCAATATCGACCACAGGCGACAGAAACTGGTGCGACCCTCTGGACCGGCCTTCGAGCGCTGCCACAGCACATACCCGTTCAACGAGCGTGGTGTCCCACGACGACCCTAAGGCAATAGCCTGCGGAAAGCTTGTTGCCCCCAGTTCCATAAACCCATGTAAGCCTTCGCTCATTTTGATTATAGGAATACCAAGCCTGGTGTTTTCCATCATGTGCTTTTGAATCATGTTGGTAAGCTCAACATATTTTTCCATCGATAAGGGCACCCTGGAAAAAAAGTATCCTATCGGGTGCTGTACGTAATATCTTTCCTTCAGGGGAAGGATATAATTGCCTTTAAAATCAAAATGGCTCCCTTCGCCAATCAAATCGAGCGTGAGTTGATAAACCTTTTCTTCGAGTGTCATTCTGGGAAGTAAATCGTTTATGCGTTCTTCAACGGATACTTTAGGGTCCTTATATTTTTGAGCAAATACTCCATAGCTATGCAATAGCAGAAAAATTGCCAGGAATAATAATCTTTTTTTCATTTTAATGTCCATTTTGATTATAAGGATTCCGATTATAAAGCCGAACGTAATCCACTTCCATGTATTGGGGGCTTGGAGAGTTTTCGTTGGTAAGCCGCTCTCCTTTGAACCAACCTGAATCGAAAGCGTAACTCAGGATCACGCGCATCGGTGCATTAAACCACGCTGCATCGTCGCCTGTAACTTCATATTGAAGTATATTGTCATAATAAACTCTTAAGTATGTTGGTTGCCAGTCTAAAGCATAAATATGATAATCGTCCGAAAATGGCAGGTTGTGAGTATAGTTCAGCGATTTATCTGATCCATCACCCCCCATATGAATATTGGTGTACCAAACGTTTGGCAAACCCATTAGCTCTACAATATCAATCTCTGAAGCCCGTTTGGCTGGATTATCGCCCTCTTCGGCTGAATAAAGCCAGAACGAGGCTCCCTGCCCTGCAGAATTTGCAAATTTGATCCTCGATTCAACATAGCCATAAGTGAATGAATCTGCACCATTTCGCTTGTTGCAAGCCGATATCCAGGATCCCAGCCACATCACCTGGTCGGGTTGCTTGCCTTGCGCTATGGCAAGTTTATTTACGATAGTTCTTAATTCAGGCCTTTCACTGAGTAATGCGCGTTGACCCTTAATCTTCAATGTTCCTTCGGACAAGCTGGTAGGGTTATATTTAGCAACGCTGGGACTTATTGGATTTATATTGAACGATTTGTCGCTGATATAATCCACATATCCTGCCACTTTAGGGTCCATCCAAAAATCGAGTGCGCGCCACCTGCCCGTGGGGTTGGTATCGGGGTGATACAGGTCGAGGGATGCGCCGTTGAACTCATCGCTCCAAATCAGTTCCGCCTGGTCTTCGGGTGTCCCTATTGAATAGGGTGGATGTTTATCTGCACCAGGGTTTCTGTGAATCACACCGGTACGGTCTTCTCCAAATAAGTTTGCACATACCAAGGCGCTTAGCAGCAATAGGGTAAATTGATGACTTTTCATTATTCAAAAAATTTTGGTTTAATTATATATTTAGTTAAGGTTGTTTCTAGTATTTTCGTTCAAGCATTATTTATTCATAATTATTTTTCCTATAATAGTTTACGGCCATTAAGTCAAATTTGGTCTACTTCCATAAAATGAGGGTTTGGTGAGCTTGCATCCGGGCCTTCAAGCTCTCTACACTCTTAATTTATATTTTAGGTATGGCTATTGTAATATCAACTTTCCATTACCAATATTTTCATTGTTATTGACAATAGTATAAAAATATATTCCTTTTTGTAGACCACCTCTATCAACGGTTGTATCATATTTTGTCAAAGCAATAATCTTTACCTTCTTTCCCAACATGTCATATATAATTAAAGATGCATTATTGATGCCTATATAAGGGGAAAGGGATAATTTAAATGCCTTGTTAAAAGGATTTGGGTAAAGCGAATGCTGATTAGTATTATCTATAAGGTTAATGCCTGTAGAAAAAGGTTTACGATTGTAAAGTCGGACATAATCCACTTCCATGTATTGGGGGCTTGGAGAGTTTGCGTTGGTAAGCCGCTCTCCGGTGAACCAACCTGAATCGAAAGCGTAACTAAAAATGACGCGCATAGGTGCATTAAACCACGCCGCATCGTTGCCAGTCACTTCATATTGAAGTATATTGTCGTAATAAACTCTTAAGTACGTGGGCTGCCAGTCTAAAGCGTAAACATGAAAATCGTCTGAAAATGGCAGGTTGTGAGTATGGTTCAGCGATTTATCTGATCCTTCACCCCCCATGTGAATATTGGTGTACCAAACCTTTGGCAAACCCATTAGCTCTACAATGTCGATCTCTGATGCCCGCTTGGCTGGATTATTACCCTCTTGGGATGAATAAAGCCAGAAGGAGGCTGCCTGCCCAGAAGAATTGGCAAATTTGATCCTCGATTCAACATAACCATAAGTAAACGCATCGGCCCCATTTTGCTTATTGCAGGCCGATATCCAGGATCCCAGCCACATCACCTGATCGGGTTGCTTGCCTTGTGCTATTGAAAGGTTATTTACGATAGTTCGTAAATCAGGCCTTTCACTGAGTAATGCCCGCTGTCCTTTAATTTTCAAGGTTCCATCGGACACGCTGATAGGGTTGTATTCAGCAACACTGGGACTTATAGGATTTATATTGAACGATCTATCGCTGATAAAATCCACGTAGCCTGCCACTTTAGGGTCCATCCAAAAATCGAACGCACGCCACCTGCCAGTGCGGTTGGTATCGGGGTGATACAGGTCGAGGGATACACCATTGAACTCATCGCTCCAAATCAGTTCCGCCTGGCCTTCTGGTGCTACTATTGAATAGTGAGCATGCTTATCTCCGCGTGGGTTTGTGTGAATCACATGTGTACGGTCTTTTCCAAACACGTTTGCAAATACGAAGGCGCTTAGCAGCAATATTCTGAATTTATAACTCTTCATTATCGTAAAGATTGTTTAAATTTAAAACATAAACATTTGAAACACTATTCAGCCTACCTTCCCGATAGCCAATTGATACTTTTAAGTGGCATTTTAAAAGACCACCGCAAAATAAACATTCTTTAGGATATATTTTTAATGTTATCTATTATTATTTTAAAGAAGGCTGATAATGGCGCTTGTTGCCCGGCTGTTTTCCCATGATCGATCAAAAGGATAAGAGGCTCATGAGGCTCAACTGATTTTCTTGAGCCTCATGAGCCTCTTGGACTTCTTGGCAAGGATCCAGATGTAATCCATTTTAGGATGATGCTTTTATTGCTTATTCAAACAATGACATTTTAGCTGTTACAAGACAATATTGTCGTGTAATAGCTGTTGTGACGTTCGGACTTTGGGCTCTGGCAATTCCCAAAGGGTGGAGTTTACGTGATTTACGTGGTTTACGTGATTGTATTTTTTACTTGCAGGGTATGAGAGTAAAAACATACAATCATGTAAACCGCGTAAACCGCGTAAATCACGTAAACTTATTTTCTTTTGTTCCAAATCTTTTGTGAAAGGTTGAGATTGGTATACTTCCCTTTGGGATTGGAGCAAGGAAAAAACTTCCTGCTTCCTGCTCCAAGCTCCATGCCCCAAGCCCTTTTTCTTCTCGACGACCTATTAGCTGTTACACGACAATATTGTCGATATTGTCGAATGATTTTTATCGATTCCCCACTAACAATTAAAAAACAAATTATTAACCGAAAAATCACTCTCCAGCTGTAACGATTCTGCTTGCCAGACGTCCTATTCCATTGTAATGAAAGTTCAAAACCAATGATCAGCCAATTTTATTTACCGGTATTTAAAGGTGTTTCAATGGCCATAAAAGGAGCATTTCAACCTTTTTACAGGATAAAATCATCCATTCATCGAAATATTAGAGGCTCATCCATTAATTATTACGAATTTTGTAGAGAAAATTAGTAGCATAGAAAGCCATGATTAAATTACATAACATTCACAAATCCTATGAAATGGGAAGTAACAGTCTGCATGTTCTCAAAGGCATTGACCTTACTATTGAACAGGGAGATTTTGTTTCTATCATGGGTTCCTCGGGATCTGGAAAGTCAACGCTTTTAAATATTTTGGGGATGCTCGATAATTATGACCAGGGAACATATCACCTGGCCGGTAATCTGATTTCCAATCTAAGTGAGAAAAAGGCAGCCAAATACCGCAACGAACTGGTCGGTTTTGTATTTCAATCGTTTAACCTGATTTCATTTAAGAATGCCATGGAAAATGTGGCTCTTCCCCTTTATTATCAGGGTATTCCACGTAAGAAGCGCAACCTGATTGCAATGGAATATCTTGAAAAGCTGGGACTCAAAGAATGGGCCAATCACATGCCCAATGAAATGTCGGGAGGACAGAAACAACGTGTGGCCATCGCCCGTGCTTTAATTTCGCAACCTAAGATTATCCTGGCCGATGAACCGACAGGGGCTCTTGATACCACTACTTCCTACGAAGTGATGGAAATTCTGAAGGAAATCAATGCGGCTGGTGTCACAATGATTATTGTCACTCATGAACACGACATTGCTTCTTTGACACGCCAGATTATCAGGCTCAATGATGGTGTAATCCAAGAAATTATCAGCAATGGCGAACTGAAGAAGTTTAAGAAGGAAACCCGTAAAGAAATGAAAACTGCCTAATTTATAACCCATGTTTGATATCGATAAATGGCAGGAAATATTTGCCACCATCAAAAAGAATAAAATGCGCACTTTTCTCACAGGCTTCTCAGTGGCCTGGGGAATATTCATGCTCATGATTCTTCTGGGTTCAGGAAATGGCCTGAGTAACGGAGTGGCAGCCAATTTTATGAACGACGCAGTGAACGCCATGTGGATATGGACTGGTGAAACCACGATTCCGTATAAGGGGATGAAATCTGGAAGACCCATTCAGTTTCACAATAAAGATGAGGAGATTGTCAGAAAAGTTTCGGGTGTAGGAGTAACATCCGGAAGCTATTTTATGGGCAACACCCGGTATTCATTTAAAAAGGAATCTGGCGAATATACAACGGTCACCTGCCAGCCGGAATTGAAAGATATTGAAAATATAATTCTTAACGAGGGAAGATTTATCAATAATATTGACCTGGTGCAAAAGCGGAAAGTTATTGTATTGGGAAAGGACATCAGGACGGCCCTTTTTAAAGACTCAACTGCTCTGGGCGAATATGTCACTATCAATAAAGTTCCCTTTAAAGTAGTAGGTATCTGTGAGAAACCGGGCTCGACCAATACACGGGAGGGTTATATGCCACTCACAACTGCCCAGATGATTTTTAATGGTAACAACCAGCTACATAACCTTGCACTCACTATCAATGCCCAAACCCTTGAAGAGAGTCAGGAAATAGAAGAGCAGGTCAGGATGGTACTATCACGCGAAAACAAATTTGATCCAAAAGATGAGGGAGCAATTAACCTGCGTAATAAGCTGGAGGCCTATATTCAAACCATGAAAATATTCCAGGCCATTAAAATATTCATCTGGGTTATTGGTATCGGTACGCTCATTGCCGGAATCGTTGGGGTAAGCAATATCATGCTTATCGTGGTGAAGGAACGTACTAAAGAAATTGGCATCCGTAAAGCAATTGGCGCCAGTCCTTCATCGGTGATTAGTTTAATTATGCTTGAGTCGATCATGATCACAACCATCGCAGGATATATTGGCTTGGTGATGGGAACCGGACTGATGGAACTGGTCAACTATTTCATGGTTCAATCGGCTGGTCCGGCTGTTGCTGAACAAGGTGGAAGCATTTTTCTGAATCCTACCGTTGATATTAATATTGCCATTTCAGCCACGCTTCTGTTAATCGTTGCAGGCGCCATCGCAGGATACATTCCAGCCAAACGCGCAGCCAGTATCAAACCCATTGTTGCACTGCGCGACGAATAAAATTAAGGAGAACTCACTATGTTTGATTTAGATCTTTGGACCGAAATAATCAGCGCTTTGAAGAAGAATCGCCTTCGTAGTTTTATGACTGCCTTTGGTGTATTCTGGGGAATATTTATGCTGATCATTATGTCGGGAGCTGGCAAAGCGCTCGAGAATGGAGTGCTGGATGGAGTAAGAGCTTTTGCCTCCAACTCCGCCTTCTTCTGGACAGAAAGGACCAGCATACCTTATAAAGGATTTCAACGAGGACGATATTGGAATTACGATAATGATGATATTCGATACATACGTGACAATGTTAAGGAGATAGAATATCTCTCTCCCCGGTTGTTTGGGTCTCAGCGAACAGGTGACAATACCGTCAGGGGTGAACGCACAGGAGCATTCAATATGTATGGTGATTATCCCGACTACTTTAAAATTGATCAATGGACCGCCATAAAAGGAAGGCTAATCAATGAAATTGATATGCGCCAGAAGAGAAAAGTATGCGTAATCGGTGAGCGTGTGGTTGAAGTAATGTTTGCCAAAGATGAAAACCCCATAGGACAATATCTTAAAATTAGCGGGGTGTATTTCCAGGTGGTAGGAGTTATTCACCCTGAAACGCGCATCAATATAGGAGGAGGGAAAAAAGAAGAGACCATCATTATTCCTTTTTCAACCATGCAGACAACCTACAATTATGGGGATAGGGTTCATTTTTTCTCTGTAACCTCCCAAAAAGGATATAAAGTAAGTGATCTGGAAGAGAAATTAAAAAGGATACTCAAAGAGCGGCATAAAGTTGCACCGGAGGATCTTCAGGCCATAGGATCTTTCAACATCGAAAAGGAATTTGTTAAATTCTCATCTTTGTTTCTCGGTATTCAGTTGCTGACTTGGATTGTAGGAATCGGAACCCTTCTGGCAGGTGTCATTGGAGTGAGCAATATCATGTTGGTAATCATCAAGGAACGCACCCAGGAAATTGGCATTCAAAGGGCCATTGGAGCCACTCCTGCTAACGTTATCAAACACATCGTAGCTGAGAGCGTATTCCTTACTGTAATGGCCGGATACATCGGTTTGTCGCTGGGAGTGGGTGTACTTGAAATATTGAACCGAATATTACAAATGCAACCGGCAGGCGATAAAATGTTTTTCCGCAATCCTGAGGTGAACCTGACCATGGCACTTTCAGCTCTTGGAGTGCTGGTTGTCGCAGGGATTATAGCAGGATTGATTCCAGCCAAAAGAGCAGTCAGCATTAAACCTATTGATGCAATCAGGGATGGGGGATAATCGATAGTAGATGATAGATAGTAGATATTAGACAAAAGATATTAGACAAAAGAAAAAAAAGAAACATATAAAAAACACCATCATGAATAGAATATTTAGAATCCTGGGAATTGTAATCCTGGTAGGAATTTTCGGGGGAACCATTTACTTTCTCTATACAAAATCAAAGAAGGCTCCTGAATTATTTGAAACTAAAAATCCGTTTGTAAGCAACGTTATTCGTAAAACGGTGGCTACCGGGTCCATCGTACCAAGAAAAGAAATTGAGATCGTACCCCAGGTATCGGGTATTATCGATGAATTGTACATTGTTGCAGGCGACTTTGTGAAAAAAGATCAGGTGATTGCCAAAATTAAGATTATTCCTGATATGGTCAACCTTAACAATGCTGAGAGCCGTTTGAACCGTGCCAAATTGAGTTCAGATGATGCCAAAATAGATTACGATCGTCAGCAAAAACTGTTTGACCAAAAGGTTATTTCGTATGAGGAATACAAAAAAGCGAAGGTAAGTTACGATGCCGCGAGTGAGGAATTATCGGGAGCTCAAAATAATCTGGATTTAATTAAAAATGGTGTAACAAAAAGGATACAAACTGCTACTAATACACTTGTTCGTTCAACGGTCAACGGAATGGTGCTTGATGTTCCGATTAAAGAAGGCAACTCAGTGATTCAGTCCAACACGTTTAACAATGGAACAACGATTGCGACAGTGGCCGATATGAAGGATATGATTTTCAAGGGTAAAGTTGATGAAACAGAAGTTGGTAAAATTAAGGAAGGCATGAACATCGAACTGGAAATAGGAGCCATCGATAAGGACAAATTTGGCGCCATCCTTGAATACATTGCCCCCAAAGGGAAAGAAGAGAATGGAGCCATTCAGTTTGAGATTAAAGCCACGGTGGTACTGAAAGAAAATCAGTTTATCAGGGCTGGGTACAGTGCCAATGCCAACATCGTTCTTGAGAAAAAAGACAGCGTTCTGGTTATTCCTGAAGGGATGCTCAAATTTGAAAAAGACTCTTCGTATGTTGAAGTGGAAACAGCTATTTCGCAAACATTTGAAAAGCGGATGGTTAAAACGGGCATCTCTGATGGCATCAACATTGAAGTTACCAAAGGATTAGCCAAATCGGATAAGGTTAAAGGTGAGAAAATTGATCCCAAGAAAGTGAAGGAAGAAGAAAAGAAGAAAGCATAAAAAAGTTTACCCCGAGTCCTCGGGGTCAAGTTCAAAGTTTTAAGTGCCAAAAGAATAGAAATAGAATTCAATTTAAAAATATACGAATGAAACGAATTTATAGTCTCATTGCAGCAGCTTTAATGCTTGTCATTTTCACCAGTGCACAAGGACAACAAACATGGTCGTTACAGAAATGCATCGACTATGCAATTCAAAATAATATTCAGATCAAGCAGCAGACCCTAGGTACTAAATACTACAACAATCAACAGCAGCAGGCGAAGTACAACCGATTGCCCAACCTGAATGCTAATTTCAATAACAACACAAGCTATGGCTTATCACCTAATTATACGGATAACTCGTATGTAAAAAACAATTCTAATTATACTTCCGGCAGTATTAGCTCAAACGTTACCATATGGAATGGTTTTGTTTTGAATAACTCTATCAAAATGGCGGAAATGGACTTACGGGCCAGTATGGAAGATATGAATAAAGCAAAAGATGATTTGATGCTTAATATTGCAGCTTCCTATCTTGAAATACTTTTCGCAGATGAATTGGTGATCGTATCCGAAGATGTTTTAAAAGTTACTCAGCTTCAGATTGACAGGACCGGGAAATTGGTAGAAGCAGGAAGTCTTGCAAAAGGCAGTTTACTCGAAATCGAAGCACAATTTGCCCGTGAAGAGTTGAATGTGGTAAACGCCCAAAACAGATCTCAGTTGGCGTATTTGAATTTATATCAATTTCTGGAATTGCCTTCCACTGAAAGTTTCAAGATTGAAAAACCGGTGCTTCCTGAAATCGGTGCCAATATATCCATTATCAATTCGATGGATGTATTCAGGACAGCTGTTCAAACCAAGCCTGCAGTAAAAAGTGCTGAATATAAACTTGAAAGCACCCGCCAGCAGTTAAAGATTGCCAAAGGAGGTTTGATGCCCTCTCTTACGTTTGGAGGTAACTTTAATGCCGCCTATGGAAATATATTCGGTATTCCAAATCCTTCTTTTATAGACCAGTTCAAAAGTAGCAAACGTTATGGGTTTGGAGCATCACTCAATATACCTATTTTCAACCGCTATCAGGCACAAACCCAGGTAAAGAATTCGCTGATACAGGTAGAGACTTCTGAGTTGACGTTGCAGAATACCAAGAACCTTTTGCGTAAAGACATTGAACTGGCTTATACCAACGCACTGGCGGCTTATAAAAGGTATATTGCCAATCAGAAGGCAGTTGTTTCATCCACAGAAGCTTTCCGCTATACTGAAGAAAAATTCAATGTAGGTATGATCAATTCAGTGGAGTATAACCAGACCAAAAGCAACCTTACAACCGCTCAAAGTGATTTGCTTCAGGCCAAGTATGAATATATTTTCAGAACCAAAATCCTTGATTTTTATAATGGTCAACCGATTAAACTATAGCAAGTTAATATAGTTGTCACTCAACATACAAGTCTTAAAAGAAATACCCGTTTGTAACAACAGACGGGTATTTTTATGCATATTTAAAGTCCAACTTTAAAATTGCATAAAAGTAGATTCTAATGCCTGAATGAATTCCAGCCAAAGTGATTCATGATTACGGGTTAATTTACTGATGTAATCATTGAAAAAGAACGCCTGATTCTTTTTTTCTTCACTCAAATAGACTACTTTTGCGGCATAAATCAAACACATTATACAAAATGGACGAAGGGCCTGCGGATATATTATTCATTATTAACCTGATATAGCAGGATAGCCATTCCATTGCATGCGCTTCTTGTCTGTATCATAAAGCAAGGAGGTGCATATGACAACTGTCACCACATTTTATTTAAGCCGCCTGATTGGGAAAAAGGTGGTCGATCACAACGGGAAATACCTTGGTATCGTCAAGGATTTATTGGCTGAGTCCGATTCTTCAAATTATTCTGCCGGACACCCTGTTGTTCATGGCATTAAGCTTAAGTTGAAGAACCAAATCGGGTACTATTCTTTTCAGGATTTCAAAATTGAAAAGCTTAATGGAACTGTAAAGGTCAGTTGTAAACAACTGACAGAATTATCTGCCGATCATATCAACAACGATCTGTATCTTGTTGATTCTGTTCTCGATAAACAAATCATTGATATCAATGGCCGTAAGCTGGTTCGTGTAAACGATGTCCGCCTGGTTACAATTGTCAATGGGACTTTTGCTGTAGCGGTAGACATCGGTATTGAAGGATTGTTGCGCAGAATTGGCATATCCAGACCTTTAAAATATTCAGTTTCCCTCTTCAATGGCCATATTCCATCCAAATTTATACTTTGGGAAGATGTTGAAACCATCGACTCTTCGAATTCAAAAATCAAGCTGTCTAAGAGTTACAAAAAGCTCCAAACACTTCACCCTTCTGATTTGGCTGATATCATTGAAGATTTAGGTAGAAAGGCCAGTGCGGAGGTATTTTGGGCCCTGGATGAAGAACAGGCAGCGGATGTACTAGAAGAACTTGAAATTGAAACCCAGGTCCATATTATAAAGAGTTTATCCATTGAAAAGGCAGCAGATTTACTGGACAAGATGCCAGCTGATGAGGTAGCCGACATTTTTGATGCCCTAGGCGATGAAAAGGTTGAGCTGCTGTTGAATGAAATGGAGAAAAAGACTTCACAGGAGGTACGTGAGTTACTCGATTATCCCGATCATGCCGTTGGTAGTATTATGTCCACTGAAGTGATGTCATTCAATAAAGATACCACTGTTGCCGAAGTTTTTGCTGAATTAAGGGACAAAGAGCCGGAAGCAGAATCATTGTATAACCTTTTTGTGACCGATGAAAAAGAAGTCCTGATTGCCACTTTTTCATTACGTGATTTAGTGGTCTCACCGCTTGAGACAAAGATTTATCAAATCATGAAACCTTCTCCTGTTCGGTTGTATGACTATCAGGAAATTGATGAAATTGCAGAGTTTATTTCTAAATACAACATGCTTGCAATTCCAGTGGTTGATAAAAATGAGATGTTGCAGGGGATGGTTGTTATTGATGATGTGATTGACGATTTGATGGATAAACGCCGAATGAATAAATAAGAGGGATCA
>Ga0209123_1001378_pt1 | contig 24339 bp, 8 predicted proteins | sample BarGraIncu00431A_FD_184500 | JGI IMG/M metagenome (GOLD analysis project Ga0209123, IMG submission 184500) | Arctic peat soil microbial communities from Barrow, Alaska, USA - Barrow Graham LP Incubations 004-31A (SPAdes) (version 2) | ecosystem: Environmental > Terrestrial > Soil > Wetlands >...
ATTATCGATTTCTAGCTTATTTTTAATGACAATCATAGTTGCAAAATCACTTTAGATTTTACATTTAAAAAAAATCTCATAGCTAACGAAATAAGCTATGAGATTTTTTAGTTTAAAGACTTATAGTATTACAGTTTAATTACCTTACGTAAAAAGGATCTGTTATTATTTGTTGTAACTCTTACAAAATAAAAGCCAGAATTCATATTACTCATATTGATTTTGTAACGTTCAGTATTTGAGTTTGTTATAACTGTATAAATGATAACACCTACCTCATTTATCAATTCAACTTTTACATCACATAATAGCCCACCAATGGTTACAAAACAAAACTCTTTTACAAAGTTTGGATAAACCTGAATAGTAGCTCCCGAAATATCTTCAATACCATCGGCCAGATCAATAGATATGATTCCTTCGTTTATACGAGAAATGTTCCACTTTAATCCTTCAGCAGGCAGAGTAGGAGAGATGGCATCAAACTGACCACTAACTGTTGCAGCAGATAAAATTGTGTAACTGTTTCCTGCCTGATAAGCTGCTCCCTGATTTATTATTTCGAGCGTTCCTTTCAAAATCACTGTTCCTGTAATAGCCAACTTATCATTCGTGCTTCCTGAAACTTTTATAGTTGTTTTTGAACCTGTTTGTAATACCAGATTGTTAGTTAAAGTAAGCGTTCCAATAGAATTGTTCCCGGGCATTAGGTTTGCACCAGAATTCAAAATAACCCCACCGCTTATAATGCCTGTTCCTGCAAGTGTTGCAGTATTGTTTACAGTCAAAGTTCCTGTTCCTGTAGCACTTCCTGTTGTATTGCTTACGATTACTTTTCCAGAACTAATCGTAAAACCAGATGCAGTTGTGCTTGCACCGGTCAATGTCCAGTTACCTGTTCCAAGTTTGGTAACTGAAGCACCTGCGTTAAATATCCCGTAAAAAGTAGCATCACGGTTGTCGCTTCCTATTTGCCAGATTCCGGCGCTTACAGTTGAACCGGCTATTCCTGATAGTGATCCGATTTTTACGGTTGTAGATAAACTCGTACCACTTGCACCGGTCGTAGCATATGCACCCATATCAACAATATTTGACAGATGGATATTGGCTAATGGAAAACCAGTAGCGTTGGCCGTGATACGGAAAGTTCCACTGCCTCCGTTGACAACAATTAATTTTCCGGTAAAATTAGCGCCACCTGCTACCAAATCGGCGCGAACATAAGGTACATTAAAATATAAAATTCCTGCGCCACTGATACTGCCATTAATGACACATCTTCCGGAGGTAACCAAAGTCCCGGTTTGATTCAGGGGAACTGTGATGTTCCAGGTTGGTTTTTGGTTATAATCGCCGGTGTTGTAATACATTAACAGACGACCTCCGTTTTGGAAAGTAATAGGTCCTGTTCCCAGGCCAATGGTGTTCATAGCCAATGTGGAGAGACCTACAGTTCCGCCGGAGATAATTGTTCCTCCTGTATAAGTGTTAGCTACACTACCCGAAATGTTTAATTGGCCGGGTCCGCTTTTAACCAGTTTTCCTGACCCTGTCAGCAAACCTGTAAACGTAACCACTCCGTTGGATTTTGGAATATTTATCGTGTCGTTCCCTGTCATAGTAAGGGCTCTGTTCGTGTTTGTAGAAACAGCATTTACAATTAATCTGGAATTGTTTAAAACCAAATTTGACGGAGCTACAGTTGCAGCACCCAATGATCCTTTTGATCCGGCATCACTTAATGCAGCAACCTGCACCACCGCATTTGAAATTTCAACTTTTCCTGTGAATGAGTTGTTTACTGTCTGTATGTCGAGCAAACCAGCACCAGTTTTTACGAAGTCGCCGGTTCCTGAAATTCCGCCGGTTCCTTTTAAAATGATTGTTGTTTTATTATTGATGAACTCCGTTTTTGAAGTGGATAAATTATCGGTAAGATTTACGGTATTTATTTTAGCCGAATCATTAAACAGAACCGAATCGTTATTTACGAAATAGGTTGGGTTCGATTTCAGATTGAAATTTTCAGAAACATAATCCCAGTCACCGTCTTCATTGCCGGTCCAAACCACTGACGAAGTAGCACGAACTGCATTCACAACGAGTTTTAGTGTATTATCCTCGATGACCAGCGACATAGGTAAACCGCTAATGCCATCAATGGCAAAATTATCCACTGTTCCGGTTAATGTACCTGTCCAGTGAATTAAAGAAAATGATCCTGAAGGTAAAATTCCGGCCAGGGTCTTAATGATAACCTTGTTCACTCCTGCAACAGTCAGATTTCCCCTGATTTCAAGTGAATCGTTTTTTCTGGCAGCCGAAGGTAAAATGTCCAGTTCAACATTTACTTTTCCAATCATAATTACATCGCTGTTGATGATCATTTTTCCGAGCTTATCAGCAGCCAAACCATTTCCCGGAGATAATCGTCCTCCTTCAATATTTAAACCCGGATTAAGCGTAATTCCTCCATTTAAAATGCTATTCCCGCTCAGAGTGCCCTTTGCGCGTATATCTACAGGACTTGCGATAGAACCGTTTAGAACCAATTTTCCTTCTGAAATTAAAGTCCTTCCGGTGTAAGTATGATTTCCGTTTAATGTAAAAATACCATTTTGAGATTTTATCAACTCCATAGTGCCTGTTAATTTTCCAGATCCGGACAGAATATAATCTTTTCCTTTAGGATTCATAGCCAGCAGTTTTGACGGAGCCAGGTCGGAATTTAACTGAATATCAGCAGTATTGTTGCCGGAAATGTCGAACATGACATCATCTCCATCGGCAAAAGTCAAAGCTGTTTTTTCGTCGTCCGAAATGAAATTAGTAGAAGTCTTATCAAATGCTGTTCCATTTTTCCAGGTCAATTTTGCTTTTAAAACCGGTGGAATAGGAGGGGTCGGCATATTGAACCCAAGGTAATAATCGGGGAAAGCAGATTGATAATAACCTTTGGTTGTAGCCTGCATCCGGTAGGCAGGATTTTGCATCAGACAATAAATCCTTTTATTCGTTGGGTAATCGGTAGAGAATCCAACAAATCCGGGGCAGGTTTCGGTAACACCATCCGTAGCAACACCTTTTTTTGTCAGTACTACTTCTTCGCGCCAGTCACCCGTAATATCTCCAAAGAAAGCAGGGCGAACTCCATAAGATGATCTCACGGTCCAGTTTGTCATTTTAGCAAATTCAATCAATCTGCTCCCAAATGTATGCGAATTAATATCGAATTTACGAACATCTGCATTGAAGCCATTTCCATCAGCAGACGATAGATCTTCCCGGTCTAAATCTCCATCCCACCAAACGCCTTCGTGTGGAAATGGAGTGGCTCCTTCATAAATAGTATTTCCTTTTGCATCATAGATGTTGGCCATGGTTGAATAAAATTCATACCCTAAATGTGTAGAATCAACATCCATGCATTCTCCACGACCCACATCACCAACTGCCGATAAAAATTTCTTGGTTATGGCAGTTCCGGTTGATGAATCATATAAAAGCATTCCCAACATAGCATTTTGTTGGATGGCAAAAGTCTCCAGACCTGGACGCTCCGGATCAATGTCCCCAACACGGAAACGGTCGCCATGCGTAATGTGAGCATTAAAAGCAACAGTTCCGTCATATTTAATTCCGTACCCAATATCCAGCAACTCGTCGCGTCCATCCAAATCAACATCAGCTACCCGGATGCCATGACCTTCAGCGGCATCGAGATAACCACGTTCCCAGTTATATTTGTTTACCCACTGGCCTGTTTCGTTGTATCCCCATGCAGAGGCATAATAGAAATGGTACTGGCTTAATTCTCTTGTTTTATAGATAAATCCCACACTTGGATGTTTCCCATCTAAGTACACAATAGCCATATGTCCGTTGAGGTTATAATACCCTTCGCCCATGAAGTTGGCTTTATTGGTGCGTGTGTAATTCGATGGATAATTCATTTCAATACTGTTTTTTTCTTTACCTGTTAATCCATCGATAACCGTAATATATTGTGGGGCATTTTTCACCGTCTGAGTTTCGTAATTAACGATGCCATCGTTGTCGGTATCGAGTGAAGTGGATCCGTTTACACCTTTCCCATCTGCAAAAGCTGTTCCATCACTACTTTTTATAACCACATCGGCTTTTCCATCTCCATCCATGTCGTAGGCAATTACCATATCATCCTGTCCATGGCAAATACTTACATTAGGTCCCATATCCACTGTCCAGAGCAAAGTTCCATTCCGTAAATATGCCTGAACCTTATGTGTGTTAAGACCATCTGTTGAAAGGCGGTCCACAACATAGTCGTATTCTCCATCGCCATCCAAATCGGCTGGCCAGATAAACTTTGTACTGTATTTTGAAATATCCAGACTATCGATAGCCGGATTATAACTTATGTCCAGAAAGACACTCCGGTACACGTTATATGGCGCATTCCCAACGGTAAATATGCCACCCGGAGTACTTTCGACTCCATTTATAAGCGTGGTAACATATAGCTGGCTTCCCGCAGTAAGTGAACCTGAAGCAGGTTGATAGTTTGGGACAGATATAGGAGTGCTGTTTAGCTTTTGAAATGAACCCGTGCCTGTTTTATTTACATACAGGTTGTATTGGACATCCTCCGGATCGGTAACCAGGTACCGCCAACTAACAAAATAGTTGCCAACTGAGTTTCTGACAGCAACTACACCTCTGTCGAGCTTTTCCATTTTGCGTTGCGCAAATATTGTAGTTGGTGTAATAGTTGCTAGTAGAACAAGTAAAAGTAGTCCTTTTTGAAATATAGGTTTTATAATCATAGGGGTAGTGATTCTCTGTTGATAAAAGATTATAATGGTTGAAAGTGATTTTTTGTAAAGCCAAAAGAGTCAATCTATAAAAAATAGATTGACTCTTTTGTTAATCGTTCTTGTGTTTAAGAATAGAATTAGTCGTTTATAATTTTTGTATTCTGATTTCCAACTCGAACAATATAGATACCTTTCTTTGGTAAATTGATCGCCATTGTTTCGCCGTTAGTAATAGTTTGTGAAACTAGCTTACCTGCCAACGTGTAAACCTCAATTGAATTTTTACCATCAATGTTCGAAACAATCAGTTGACCATTTGATACATGTACAGTAAACTTAACTTCTGCAGGGTTTTCTACAGCAGTAGTTGCTTCTACGACTTTACTTATTTCACTCCATTGTGGAGCGGCCTGATACTGAGTCTTTGAACCATAAGGAACATACAATGTACAAGCGCTGTTGATATTGTAAAATACATCTACAGAATTACTCAAATTTACAGGTGACGCACTATTGGTAATAATACTTTGCAAAGCTGTACAGTTATAGAATGCCGCATTTCCAATTGTTGTTACCGATGACGGAATAAATATACTACTAAGTTTACTGAAATAGAAAGAATAAGCCCCAAGACTTGTTACTGTACTTGGTATTGTATAAGATCCGGTTTTGAAAATAGGACATTGAATCAATGTAGTCATTGCTTTATTAAACAAGATTGAATCAGAACTGCTGTAATTTGCATTCGCAGGGTCAACAAACAATGGAGCACCACAGTTAGAGAAAGTATAATTTCCAATAGTGGTTACTGCTGCAGGGATTGTAACTGCCTTTAGTGCGGTACAATTTCCAAAAGCAAGATCGCCAATAGTTTTCAAAGTGCTTGGAAGTGTAATTGTATTCAATGAATTACAATTTTGAAAAGTGTAGGCACCAATACTCGTTAGGGCAGCTGGCAAAGTTACAATAGTCAATCCGTTACATCCCATAAAAGCATAGTTAGGAAGTGTAGTAACCAAATCTGGAATTGTAATATTTGTCAACTTTGTACAACATGAAAAAGAATATTGTCCTAAGGTTTTAAAAGTTGAAGCTGGGAATGCTATTGCAGTCAGTCCAGTACAGTTGTAAAAGGCATAATCACCAATAGTTGTAAGGGCAGTTGGTATTGTAATGTTCTTTAGATTAGTGCAATAATAGAAAGTATAGGTATCGATCTTAGTCAAAGTTGTTGGCAATGTAATATCTGTAATTCCGATACATTCGTAAAAAGCATAGCCACCAAGCGTTGTTACTGTGCTTGGAACAACAGCACTTGTTAACTTAGTGCAATATTCAAAAGCATTAGCACCTATACTTGTCGATCCTTCACGGAAATTTATATTTGAAAGCAAATCACAGTTTGAGCATACTCCGGCAGGAATTGCCTTCAAAGTAGTAGGAAAAGTTATAGAAGTAATTTTACGACAACTTTGAAAAGCATAGGTACCAACAGTTGTTACTGATTCAGGAATATCAATACTGCCGGGGATATTAGTACAAGCCGAATAGGTGTAACTTCCAATGGTTAAGAGTGAAGCTGGGAAAGATAAAGCTTGGTTCAATCCCACACACCTTTCAAATGCATTATCGCTTATAGCAGTAAGGGCACTTGGAAGAGTGAAATTTGTTATACCTGCACAATCAATAAAAGCACCATTACCTATTGTTTTAACAGAGGCTGGGATATTAAATATCCCTATCAAGCCTGTACAGGTACCAAAAGCATATTTGTCTATAGTAGTTGTTGCTGGGGGGAAAACTATCGATTTCAAAGAAGTCTTACCCGTAACAGTTAGAATCGGATAAACAGTGGTTACTGTAGACAATGTATTAGCATAGGAGAACGCGAATTGCGGAATTGTATTCGCAGCAAAGATAGCACTAACAAGAGTTGAATGTGTGGAAAGGCCATAATCACAATTATTTGTTCCTCCTGTACCTGTATATGCTACAATAGTGGCACTTCCTAAATCCAGATTCGTCATGCTGGTGCTATCGCGTAAAAATTTGAAATCACGGGCATCTATACTTCCTGTCAATGTAAATTGGGTAGCTGCAGCATCAAAACTTCCTGCAAAAACGCGAATATTTGGTGAAACCACTGTTGTCATTTTGCTACAACCCTGAAATGCAAATTTACCGATTGATGTAACTGAAGCAGGAATATTTAATGGTGTGGCAATTTTTGAACAACCAGAGAATGCATAAGTACCAATAGTTGCCAAAGAATTGGGCAGTACAATTCCGGTTAAGGCTGTACATTTGTAAAAAGCATAAGTACCAATAGCTGTAACTGAGAACTGAATTGTATCGATACCGGAAACGTTAATAGGTGCTTGTATTAATGTTGTAAGCGTCTTATTAAATAATACTCCTTTTGAACTCGAATAATTTGGATTGGCTGGGTCTACTTTTACTCCAATATTGCAGTTACGAAAAGTGGAAAGACCAATACTTGTCACAGTAGATGAAATTGCGGTTGTGTCAACTAAACCAGTGCAACTCTCAAATGCATAATCGCCAATTGTTGTAACGGATGCAGGAATTATAATCTTAGACACCTTAGTACAATTCTGAAATGTGTTAGCGGCAATACTGGTAAGTCCACTTGGTACCGAAATAACTTTAAAACCAGTACAACCTGCAAATGCAGATGTTCCTATGCTGGTAAGGGTTGTTGGTAAACTAAGGGTATCTGTGAGCCCGGAACAACCGGAAAAGGCACTGCTTCCAATACTTTTAAGGGATGTTGCTAATATTGTTAACTTTCCTGTCAAATTGTAATTATTAATAAAAGCATTGTTTGCAATGCTGGTAACTTTATACAGAACAGATTTATAGCGAATGGTATCAGGAATAACAAGTGCAACGGGAAGTGTAATTGTATTTCCGGTTACGGATGCAGTATTGTCTGTACTGCTCAATGTGTAAATTATATTACGATCGCTCATATTAGTAGTTTGGGCTTTCGTAATAGAAACAATGCTCAATAAGGCAATGACTAGAAGTGAAATTTTGTGTTTCATAACTTTGTTATTATTTATTCATGTATTAGTTTAAAGATAGATTATTTTGTCAATTATCAATTGAGTCCTAAAGTATCAATCATTGAAACTGTATTTTGAAATTGTTATTAAGAATTGCTATTTGATTTAGGTAATAAGAAGGATATTCAAAAAAGTTATTATATCCTGATAATGCTAATTAATTATGATACAAAGATAGAAATAGAAGTTATTTTAGCTAATGGAAAATTGTACTTTTTTATAAAAAAGAATTCAATTTAAGTTTAAATTGGTACTAATGTAAATGACAAGGTTAGTTGAACCTTGTAGCTGGAATTATTTTCATTAAAATCCCGTGAGTACTTTTTGTAATTCTTACGGAACCAAATATAAATTCTAAAATATCATTGTCAAGGCTGCGTATATAATTTCATGTTGATTTGTTGTAGGCAATCTCATGCACGAATTACGAGTGAGTGAATTCCGATTCGCTAACCATTTAAATGTTTTTCCTTCTTCCTGAATAATCCCATTTATTCCTGGCACATTATAGACACACAACATTCTAAATAAATTTTTAAATCTAAAAGAGGCAACCTTAAAAAACAGGTTGCCTCTTTGTTTAAAACAGTGTTATTTAATTGTTATTTTACAATTAACTTAGTTGTATAATTGTCGTTCCCGGAAATAACTTTTACAATATAAACAGAACCCTGTTTCATTGTCGAAGTAAATACATCTGAAGTGGAAACAGCATTCAACATTAATCTACCCAACAGGTCAGTTACCATGATTTTTGCTCCGGCTTTAATCCCTTTTACTGTAAGGGTTTTATCAACTGCATAAGTTCTGATATTTGTTGATTTTGGGTTAATTACTGCGTCTGGATTTCCAACAGTAAATACACCATCTTTCATCCATAAACGTGTCCCTAATGCTCCTAATGTCGTTGAACTTTCGGTGTAATTAAATTCCTGATAATAATAATCGCCATTGGCTAAATCACAAGTATAAGTTGAGTCTGAGTTCACTACACCTTCACTTACTCTTGTCCATTTATCTTTTTTGAAGATAACTACGTGATCAACTCCCGTTAAACCTAAATTAGGATCAGTAACACCTAAATGTTGTAGTGTATATGAAGTTTTAGTGTAAGTAGTAGGGTCAGTAACCTGAAATGGAACTGCGAGCTCAGTGCTGTTTGCATAAACGATGAACGTAGCAGTAGTATTACTAGCATAACCACCTGAATTGAACAACGGGAAATATGTTTTAGCTAAACCTGCAGCCGCTGATATATTGACATTAACTGAGTCCTGATCTACCGGTATAAACTCCATCATATCCAGCCATGCAATCTGATTAGAGGTGCTTTCAGTTGTGCTGGTGCAGGTTAATTTCAATACATGCTGACCGGAAGCATCAAGAATAACAGATCCTAAATAAGACATCTGATTCAGAGCGTCATTTGCGTTTGCATTCCATCTTCTTTTGTTATTATTAGCACCTCTTATACTGTAACCTGACAATTCAGCATTAGGATAATAAAATGTCTTTCCATCCATTGTTGCAGTAGTTTTCATACCGGCATCAAGGTTAGTTCGTTGATTCATATAAACATTATACGCACCTTTGTTTAACCATGGAGTTTTAAATGACATCCAGCTTGGACTGGTCCCATTACCATAAGGAGCAATGAATTCGTCTGATGCTCCATAATAGTCGGCAGTCTTACCAGGAACAGTGAATGCAGCGGTATAGTAAGTAACATACATAGTTTTAGTTAAACTAGTTGTATCGGTAGATAGGGTTACTGATTTCAATGAATCACTCGCAAATGCAGTGGTTAATAATCTTGCTGTGGATGCTGTTGTGTATTTCAGTCTGTATTTCATAATTTCTGGCATTGTGCCTAAATCATAATAAACCGGATATGGAATTTCACTTGATAAAGAAGGAGTTATTTCAACTGAAACACCAACGGTATCACTGCTATTATAAGCTATTCTGTCTCCAACATAAACGGCTTTAATATTTTCGGTTCCTACCAGTAAATTAGGGAAAGTAACAGAACCCATACCTAAAGCATCAGGTACAAAAGTATTTTTCAAAACTCCACTCACCAAAATATTTACCGGTCCTTGTGAAACCACATCACCAGTCGGTGTTTTTACAGTAAAGTTTACGGTTACATCGTGGTAAAGTTCTGCTGTTGCAGGACCAGATATGCTAACAACGGTGCTTTTAGGAGTTGCTTTAATAAAGCGAAGGTTAATTTCACTACCACCGGTAGCTACAGTAACGCTGTCAACAGAAGTTAGATCGTAAGTATAAAAGTCACCGCCATAAATAATATTAATTTTATCACCAGCAATAGCTTTACAAACGGCGCTGACCTCTAGATTTGGTATTACTCTTGCTGCTTTAATTTCTGTCCCGGTTGCATCTTTATACCTAATTGTAACGTTAGCAGCTGCTGCTACTTGACGCATATTATAAATATCAAAATTATCAAAACGTTGTTCAAAATTTGCAGTTCCACCACTTGTTCCACCTTCAGAGTTGCCGCGTGGAGTTGCAATCTCGAGACGTGAAACGTCCGTAGCACCTGTATGTACAAATGGTAAATTGGTAAAACTTCTTTTGTTTTCAGGTGTAGAACCTGTTTGAGTGACATCGAAAGAGATGATTTTTTTATTTTGGAAATCAATGACGGCTTTAATATGATACCATAGATTCATTTTGAAAGTAGGTCCCAGGTCGGTTGACTGATTGATACTATCACATTTAGCCGCATAATAGTTTGTGGAAACATTTTGATCCAACATGGCAAATGGTATAAGAATATTGGTGTAATATGACCATGTAGCCAAAGTTGTAGGATTCGTTTGAGTAATAACTTTTGGAGGTATTGGATTATTCACGTCAGTACTTATGTTCATCAAGTGAAGATCTCCCAAAGGTTGTGTGCCGGTAGAGGTATTAAAAGTTGTTCCGTCTTTCAAACTCCAGCGTTCGTACCAGAGACCAAACACTATACTGTCGTTAACGCCGCGAACAACACAGATACCATATTGATTGGGATTTATACCAGCTGTTCCTGTGGAGTTGGCTTGTCCTCCTAAACTGTAGGGATTCCAGTCAAATTCATAATAGACAGTATCCGTTCTAGCCGTAGTAGCGGTCATATTTGTGATTTTTGTACCACGACCTCCCGAACCACTAGTAACACCTGACCACATATATCCTCCCGTGGTGCCGGATAAAGGTACGGTGGTAGCACCTGAAGTGTTGTTTCCCGAGAGATTCGAGCTAGCTGTGGTAAAAGCTGGCGATGGCGCAAGCGTAAAATCATAACTCGCAAGTTGTACATTCTTTATCCAATCCGCCTTAGCAGAATAGAAAGAAGTTATGGCAAATACTGCCAATAGAGTAAAAAGTTTTTTCATGATATAAATTATTTAGTTAGTAATTAAATTTTGAATAATGCAAAACTACACTTTCTTTTAAACAGCGAGAATGGAAAAATGTATTTTTATATGGAAAATAATACTCTAAAGGAATACACTCACAGCTCCTTCAATAATATTAAGGGAGCTGTGAAATGGTTATCAATCTTATTTTTTCATCGGTAAAAATAAGTTGCTCTCATTAATATTGGCTGATCCACCTTTAAATTTAGGAGAAACGGCTGCATTCATTATGGTTGCAACCGAACCTTGCCCATCTTTACTTTCCCTACGAGCCACACGCAATAAATCACCCCAACGTTGACCTTCGAAACCACATTCCAATGCAGCCTCTTTAATTAAAGCTTTTTCAATCCACTGGATGGAGTCGTTATGATCATTTCCAATACCATCACGAACATAAGCAGGTGTAGGTATATTCAATAAGAAGGCACGGCCTCTGATACCAGCATTTTCTCTCCATGGAGAACGAAGGAATGTATACCTTGATGGATTCTCTCTATTCATTCGTGCATCTAAATAGAATGGTGCCGGATATGGTACTGCAGCTACTGAATCATTTAGAGGCGGAAAGCTACTATATTGGACTCCAGTGATTTCGGGTCGTGGTGTTCCATCACTCTTTCTCCAATCAAAATTAGCTTGAATACCATTGTTCAGCAATGCATAAGCCAAACGTGGGTATCCTGCACGATTGGCTGCTTCAGCGTAACGAAGATGCAACAAAGCTGCCCGGTAAAGAAACCATTTCCCGGTTTGGGTATAGGGATTTGAAATATTCAAATAATCGGGGTGAATAGTTTTATTTACATCGGTGGTATAGGTTGAATAATAATCGTAAAGATATTTTAAAACAACCGGTTGTCCATTTACATAATCAAATGAAGATTCCCGTCCACGACCATCAAAAACGAAACCATTTGATTGTTGTACCTGAGTTTCCCACAAACTGTCAATTGCATAAGCCGATGGTTTCAGTTGATATTCTCCAATTCCTGAATTGGCAAATAATTTCACAAAAGGACTGGCTGAATTGATTGAACCACTGAAACTTATCATCCAGATCATTTCATCTTGTAATCCAATAGAACCCGAAGTTCCGGCATCTGTTGAAGGTCTGAAGAATATTTCTTTCCACATATTACGGAATGAATTAACATTTTGGTCTTTGAATCGTTGGTAACAAACCTGAAAACGGGGTTCGTTGGATCCATCCCACACATAGCCACTTACTTTGTTTTTGATATTTGTTTTTGATGAACTAAAATCAGCTTCATCCATATAAGCTTTATATTGAGTTGCTGCATTCACATACTGATCGTTCCATAAATATAGGTCGCCCAAAAGAATGTGTTTGTTGAGAAATTGCAAATTCAAATAAAAGGCTTTGTTGTTGTCTGTAATTATTTGGTTATAATACGATGATAAGGTATTTATAGCAAGGGTCGGAACACTTTGCATGTCAGCAATCAATTGAGGTATTAATTCATCCAATGTTTTTTTAGGGAAAAGCGATGAATCATTTAACGATTTCACAGACTGCAGCGGGTCAGTCACATAAGGAACATCTTTAAATTGAATACCTAATTGCAGGTAAGTCCAACAGCGTATAGCCATTACATCGGAATATCTGGGAGCATAATTCTCAGCAGAAATTTTATTTTCTGCCAGCATTTTGTTGAAATTATTTAAAATGTCGTTTGCATTTAAAATAACTTCGTAAAACGGGGTTGGGTCGCAATACTTATTACTAGCTGTTTCGGAGTGATTGTTAATGTCAGCCTGATCTGCAGTAGCATTTGAAGTTACATCCATCAAATCGGCACGAAGTTCATTCAGAACCACTACATTTTCGGCAAGATTAGAAACTTTACCATTCAGTCCCCAAATTGCATTGTCAGCATCGTAAACGTTGTGGTAGTTATCGGACTGATCAACTACTTCACTTGCCTTTGCATCCAAAACGTCCTGACACGAAGTAAAGCTCACGAATAAAAGAGCATATAAAGCTATACCTGCTGTTATATTTAAGAATTTCATATATGAGTTTTTATTTATAGTTAATATTTATAATCCGACTTTTATGCCGAATAAAATTGTACGTGGTTGAGCAGTAACACCACTATCAATACCATAGCCGATTGCACTGGTACTGGTGCTGAATTCAGGATCAAACCCTAAATAATTTGTAAAAGTCAGCAAATTGTTCCCGGTAATATAGATTTGTGCACTACTAACAAAACTTGATTTTAATGGTAAATCGTAGGCCAAAGTTATACTTTTAAAGCGTAAATACGAACCATCTTCAATCCAACGATCTGAAAAACGTGCATTTCCCATAGGATCACCCCAAGTAGCCCTTGGCGTATTTGTAACTTGTCCATCCACTTTCCATCTATAATTTGCTGCGATAGTTTGATTATCGGTATTCGACAATGACTCCAGATTCGCTCTCATTGCATTGTAAACTTTACCACCCACTGAAAAGGAAAATAATGCGTTTAAAGAGAAATTCTTCCATTGTAAACGATTTGTGAATGAACCGAAGAAATCGGGATTTGGATCTCCAATTACTGTCATATCTTTTGAATCGATGATTCCATCTTGAACTACATCCACAAACTTTACATCACCGGCAGCGAATGGAACAATCGAATGATCTGTATTTTGAATTTTCAATCCGGCAGCATTAGCTTCTGCTTGTGTGCTGAATACACCATCTGTTTTGTAACCATAAAACTGACCAAGTGGAGATCCAACTTTTGTTCTAACTATACCTCCGGCAATTTGTGTAAATGATTCATCCGTTGACATGGATAGCAAGGTGTTTTTATACTTCGATAAATTTACACCCAAATCCCATTTGAAATTGTTCATATCCAGAATTCTTCCACTAATATTTAGATCTATGCCATTGTTTTGCAAAGAACCATCATTCATAATAACTACTCCAAGGCCTGATGTTGCATCAATATTCTTGATATTAATCAGATCCTCTGTTTTACTGTTATAAAGGTCAATACTCATATTTAAGCGATCTTTCAGAAACGAAGCATCAATACCAACACTTACCTTTTTATTGGTTTCCCATTTCAGCTTCGAATTGGGAATATTGCCACGAACCATGCCATACGCGTCTAAAAGTCCTTGAGGAATATAATAATATCGTGCCGAATAATTTCCTATATCATCGTTTCCTGTTATAGAATATCCTGCTCTCAATTTCAGTAAATTTACGGTCTTTTGATTTTTCATAAAATCTTCCGACGAAATTAACCATGCAGCATTTACAGAAGGGAATAATCCAAATTTATTGTTTAACAATGAGATACCTTCGGCATCTTTACCAAAACGGGAAGATCCATCTAATGCAGCATTAATTGATAAAAAATAACGGTTAATGTAACCATATTCGGCATTCAAATAGTTTGAAAGCGTAATCCAGTTTCCAAGTGAACCTCCTATTTGAGCCAATGCATTCATCCCATCACTCAGGGTTTTCATTTCGTCGCTCGAAGTATTATATGCTTTTCCCCAATCGAGCTCAGAATTGCTCGTTTGGTAACGAGATCCCAAATGAACTGTCAGATCATGCAAATTATCAAAATTACGTTTGTAGGTCAATCGTGCATCTGTATTTAATTGCAACAAATGGTTTCTGAGTTGTTGAGATTCGTTAGTTACAGGAGAATTTGGCAGTGCTGTATGATAAATTCCTGCCTGAGGCATAAAAATTCCTTCAGATACTTTATCAGTTGTAAGACCAACTAATACGCTTGCATCCAAATATTTCGTCAATGTAAATATAGCCTTCATACTTCCAAAAAAACGGAAGCGATTATTTGTTACTGAACCTTTATTGATGATAGCATCTGGATTGGAAATATTGAATATATCTGCTCCCTCAAGGTTTGGTGTTTTCTCACCAATAACATTATAAACATAAGCGGAAGCAAATGGTGCTTTAACTAATCCTGCATAAACAGGATTGAAATTTTTGTTTAATCCTTCATATGCCAGATTTCTTTCGGAATAAACAAAACTCATGTTTGCTTCCAATTTGAACCAATCAGTCATTTTTATACGTGTATTAACACGCGTGGTATAACGTGAAAGTGATGTTTTATCTACTAAACCTCCATGTCCCAAATATCCTACAGAAATTGCATATAATGCATTGTCATTTCCTCCTGTTATATTTAAATGGTAATTTTGATTGATCGAGCTGTTAAAAACTTCATCCTGCCAGTTTGTAGATTGATTATACTTATAATAATCTTTATTTCCTGAAATACCCCAGTTTTCAACAACCGGTTTTTCCGCATTAATATAGGGTAATGCCTGAATTTCATTTACAGAAAGACCTTTGCTTGTCATAATATCACCCAGATAGTTTTTATAACTCCAGGCATCCATCATTTTGTATTTAGTATTTGGTTCAAAATTCACGCCGGCATATGTATAAAAATTGATTCGGGTTGCAGCACCTTTTGCCTGAAGCGTATTAATTATAATTACTCCATTTGCAGCTTTAGAACCATAAATAGAAGCTCCATCTTTCAACACTGTGATGTTCTCAATATCTTTTACATCAATATCGGATAAAGGTGAAATTGTATTACCGGTTATTTGAGAATAGATGGGTTGGTTTTCATATTGTACACCATCAAGAATGATTAAAGGTTGAGTATTTGCATTTAATGAGTTGAATCCATTCAAAAATATATTTCCACCAGAACCGGGAGCTCCTGTACGGGAAACAGTATTTAAACCATTAACATTGGTTTGTAAAACATTTTCAACTGTTGTGGCACCTAATTGATAATCATCTCTGTTTTCATGGGTGGAAATTGCATAAGTGTTTTTCTTTGCATTGACCATTTCGAAAGGTGAAGCAACATCATCGTAAGTTCCTTTAAAGGAATCATCGAGCAACCAAACTTTAATATTCTTGTTTTCAAAAACAGCCACTTGTTTTGATGCAAAACCCGGAGCATTCACTACCAGATAAGCTCCTTTAATACTTTTATTCAATGTAAAGTTACCATTGTCATCGGTTATAGCAGAGGTTATTCCGGGAATGGACACCTGAGCTCCTGATAATGGTTTTCCGGTTACTGATTCATATACCGTTCCGGATATTTTTGCTTCAAAAACTCCCTTTTGAGCGTTAGCAGAATGAGCGAACCCAATTACGAATATAATTGTCGATATAATATATTTAATTTGTTTCATAAATTTTCGGAATTATGGTTACTATTCTTCGGTAATTCTGGGAACTAACATGATATAATCCAGGAATAACAACCCCTGTCCACTTGCAGTATTACTACGTGCAGTATTGCATAACCACATGGTTAATGAACCTGTTCTCGGGATATTAACAATATCAGCATCAGTAGCTATAACAGCAGCAGAAATCAGTTGAGTAGTAGGAGCTAAATCCCATTGATTCAGTTTCGTTAATTCATGAATTCCTGCCCTGCCCTGTCCAACAAAACAACGAGTATCTCCAAGATAATTATTGGCAACACCACGGGTATTATCTACTGTACCATATTTCAATGGACTACCACCCGGTAATGAAATAAATAATTTTTGAACAATTTTATATACGCCAAAATTAGTATAAGTGAAATCAAAATGATCTGCAATGTCGTCATAAGCAATATAGTAAAGATCATATTTGGCGGAATTTACATTGGCTTTATATTCGATATAAAAATTATTGATATTTGCAACGGGTGCCTTTGATGGATCATTAACAGTTGGAAGGCGGTAAATTTTTGATCTAACACTATCTTTCAATCCGGTTGAGCGTCTGTAAAGACTATCTGATTGAGTTTCAGCACCTTCTAGCGCAACATCTCTTTCTCCACTAGCCCATCTTTTGTAACGTGTAAATACATAAGTGGAATTTGCTGAACTGGTAAAATCTTCTCCCTGGATAATAATCGGTTTAATTTTGTCTTTTAACCTGATATTACTTTCTTTCAATACATAAACACGACCATTTGAAGCATTATAGGTTGATTCGATAATAGCATTTTTAACCGGTACTTTTACACCATCAACATTTGTCAATGTATCAAATTGTGTAATATCAACTATACCGTTAAATACAAAATCCTGACATACATTAAAACGGGTAATGGAATCAGTTTTTGCTAGAGTTCCCATTTGGAAATAGTCTTTATACTTGTTATATAATGTATTGAAATTGTCATTTTCTACAACTATATAAGTATGAACTGAATCTTCAAAATCCAATGGATATTTTTGAAGGAAATTATTGATATTTTTCCAAATAGTATCATACTTGGTTTTCCCATCAGCAGGATTTATTCCAATAGCAACACTTTTTTCCGGATCCATTATTCTTGAATTCAGGCTGTTGATGTATTGATATTGTAAATAATCCGTGTTCGTAGAAAGATATTCCCAAATGTTATTCTTTCTTTCAACTATCTTATCGGTAATTTGAATAACTCCGTTTGCACTACGAATGTCAGGAGTAATAATTTTCGCACCGTTAAAAGATTGAGTAGAGGCATCATAAAAAATATTTTTACCATTAACTGAAGTAACTTTTTTATACAAGTTAGCATCATCGGTAAAATAAGATTTATAAACGATAAGTGTTCCCACTAATTTTGTCATTTTATCTAAATTGGTTGTATCTACACCACTCCAGGCAGTGTTTGTAGGAGCAAAAACTGTGAAATCGTTTGAGGTTTTCAACAACTGATCATAACCTGTTTTCTTAAGCATAACATAGAATGTTGATAATTCTAATTTAGTACTTATGGCTTCGACTAAATCACTTTTCAACAATTGATCCTGAGTTACGTGATTTTCCCATGCATTCTCATAGCAACCGGTCATTAGCATACTTAAGGCCAATACTGGAATCATGATAAAGCATTTAGTTTTATATTTACAATTCATAATTAATAAATTTTGCTATTAGTTATTTAAATCACCATTACAAGACTGATCTTTCGGAGCTATCTGGTCGCAAGCAGTTCCGGGATAAATAGCATTGCCATCAATATCGAAACGCGGCCAAATTTGATTTTGATCCACCGGTATAAATTGAATCATATCCCACCATGTTGCGGTATTTCCACTCAATGCATCCATTCTTAAGGTGTGTCGTCCGGTGTATTCTACCTTAATAGCTCCGCTATTTCGAGCACAAAAAACGCTGATTCTATATTTTGCATTATATTGTTTCTCTCCGTTACTCAAATTTACTTCAGGAGTTCCGGCATCATTAAAATAGCCTCCAAGATCGAATACATTTGGTAATACCTGATCTACTTTTCCATCTTGCATGAAGGTCGTTTTAAATTTGATATCAGCACCCCCACGACGCCAGCAAATCCAAACATTGTAAATACCCTCTGTCAGAACCGGAGTTTTAATTTCCATCCATTGTATTACATTCGGACGGAGTGGTATATCAAAATAATCATAATGAACATATTGGTCTTTAGTAGTATAGGCACTACCTACCATATAAGTGATTATAGGATTGTTTTTTCCACCAAAATTCAGTTCAGAAAGTTCCCCCGGCTTAAAAGGTACACTGGATCCTTTTCTCCTGTATTCTTTCAACTTCTTAATTTCGGGTTGATCTGTCAATTCCCAGTATATAGCCTCTGCACCACGTTTTACAGGTTCAATATAGCCATCCAAATCAATCAGTACTCCGTTGTAACAACTCATATCCGTCCATTCCGATCCTTTATTAACTGTTACTCCTTTTTCAAATTTAGTTAAAGACTGGTATTCATTCAGAATTAAAGAATCTTTGTTGGTTTTAAATGTAATAACCTGATTTGATGCTAAAGTTAATTCGGCACTTGATATAGAAAGGTCGGCTACATAAGCCAATCTATGTATAATATGATACTGTGTATAAACTTGAATTAGCTTTGTCTCATCGCCGGCAAAATCAGGTTGAGCAACTTTCATTTTTGCAATTAAATCAGCCCTGGTAGTTATTCCTTTCGTTGCAAATGATTCGTTGCTTTGTAGAATTGCTGTATACCAAACTCCATCAGCAATATTATTCGTAAGAGTATCAATCATTTTCGATTCTTCCATTATGGATTTGTAAAGGGAATAATTGTCAGGAAGTTGTTCAATCATTTCACCCACAGATTTTGGATTTGGAGTTAACACATAATCAATCTTATGTATAATTCCATTGGCTACACTAATATCTCTTGTTATGATATTTGCCTGACGATTGATCCGTATTACAGGATCAGCATTTCCTTCTTGAATGGTTTTAGTTGTCAGAAATTTCCCTAACATGGTTGCCATACTCAGTCGACCATCTACAAATTCTGCCGTTCTGATGGTATCGCGAACGATATGGAATTTCATAAATTTCTCCAGATCTGCCACTGGTAAATCTTCCAGAGAATTGATACCATTTCGTTGACAATAAACTGCAATAGCTTCATTCGTAGGAATAAAGCAAGTGTTCGTCCCGTAGGCATGAAGCATTCCTCTAAAACCGGCTTTATCAGCAATTTTCAAAAACTCCGTCATGGAGGTGTCTTTCTGCATTATATATTCATCAATCATTTTCTCATCCGATGTCAGAAAAGTTTTCCCTTTCATGTAATCATCAAATACACAGGAATTAAACAAGGCCATAGACGAACTAAATAAGAGAATAACTGTTATTCTGCTCATTAATTTAAAATTTATTTTTTTCATGGCTGATAAGATTTATTGGGCGTAAAATTCATTTTGTGTTAATTGTTTGTTGGTTTCCAACTCTTTATAATAAATTGGCCAATAATGACTATTGTGCTTAGGATCTTTGTATTTGGCAATTAAACTTTGTTGTTTTTGAGGTGAAGCACTGTTGATTGCTAATCGAACCAAATACTCGATATTATTAATATCTGCATAGTTTCCACGTTTTGCATAACGCAATACATCAAACCAACGTTTTCCTTCATAGGCAAATTCACGTGCACGTTCTTCTAAAATAGCATTTTCTAAGCTTTTACCATCAATATTATCCGCCGTAAACTTATAGTCCGAAGTTTTTACGGCATTACGTGCATTTCTAACTTCGGTTAAAAGATCAACTGCCTGACTATAATAAGTTTGTACGGTTTCGCCTGAATTCTGTAATCCGATTTGATTTAAAGCTTCAGCTTTCATCAACAAAACATCAGAATATTTGTACACTATCCAGGGTGTAGTATATTGAATACTTGAACGTACAGCTCCGGTACGGCTGGTTCCCACATATTTCCAGACTACTCCTGCTCTGTATGAGCAACCTGAGCCACGAATATCTGTAGCATCAGGTGCAACACTATAAGTTGCTCCAGGGAAAATTAACCCATCTACAATGTCTAATTTTGGTCTTAATTTATTCAAATTAGGGCCTAACATTGAATAGAACGGATTGGTTTTCAAACTGGTAAAAGGTATTTCAAAAATTGATTCAATACTATTTCCAAGTACATAGGATTGTATAAACATATTATCCGCATCCGATTCATTAGGGACAGTCACAGTATCAATAATTACACCTCCTTCTGAAATTTCAACTGGTAATTTTTCAACAGGAATCAGACTAAATTTACCGGATCCTATAATTTCCTGACAAAGGTCATTACAAAGAATATATTTATCCTGCCATAAATAAATATCAGCCAATAACGTTTTTGCAGTCCATGAAGTTATACGACTTTTATTTTCTGCAGTTGTTGGATAAGAAATCGGAGCATTGGCTGCTGCAATTTTCAAATCGTTAACAAGTGAATCCAAAATTATTGCTCCTGAAGTTTTTGGAATTGAAAAATCTTGATTGTCACTAACAGATGCTTGTAAAACTAGAGGAACATCACGAAACGAGCGAACCAAATAGAAGTACATCATTGCTCGCAGCGTAAGTGCCTCGGCCTCATATTCTTTTAATTGTTTTTCCGTAAATGTGCCATCAATGTCACGAACTGTGGGTGCAAACTTCAAAACGGTATTACAGTTATTGATGGTAGTATAAAAATCCCCCCAGTATAATACTGAATTTGATGTTGAAATTTCACCGTCAATAACCTCTGTGTAGTTATTAATAGGACTTACTCCATTTTCTACCATATCTCCACGTAATTCTCCCCACAAAAACATTTTTTCAACGGGTCCATCCAAAAGCGATGCATAACAACCAATAACAGCAGAATTTACCTGTTCTTTTGTTTGCCAGAATTCTTGTCTGGTAACACCATCTTCAGGTGCCAGTGTCAACCAATCCGAACAAGAAGTCAGGAGTGATGCTATAAAAACTGTCAATAAAATGCCAATATATTTTTTCATAAATCTTTAGAATTTGTTTATTAAAAAGAAGCCGATAAACCAATTGAGAAATCACTAGGTCTTCCCGATCGTGAAGTATCGTATCCCAAACTTGAAATCCCGCTTCGTAAAGTAACCTCGGGGTCCATTCCCGTATAATTTGTCCAGATATAGATGTTTTGCATAGTTGCCCATAAACGCAAATCGCTCATACTAAATTTATTAACCAGATTTTTATCGAAATTGTAAGTCAGTGTTAATGATCTAAAACGTAAGAAAGATCCATCTTCTACATAACGATCAGAACCTAACCAGTTGTAACCTTTTGCCAATAATGCCCGTGGTAATAAATCTGTAGGTGCAGTCGCTTCATCTTCATAAGCGTGTCTCCATCTCCTCAATACGGAAGTTGTTTGATTGTTGAAACCATACATACTTTCCATATCCATTCGGGTTTGATTAATTAATTTACCACCATAACGAAAGTAGAAGTAAGCTGTCAGACTTAGTTTGTTCTTCCAACGGATTGTTGGTCCAAACCCCCCGGTTAAAAGTGGGTTCATATTACCTAAGTAAACGATGTCTTGTGAATTTATATTTCCATCATGGTTGATGTCTTCATATTTAGCATCACCTGGTTGGAACTCATAACCTACTGTAGGGTACCAAAATTTCATTTGTACTGCTTCTTTTTTTCCATTTGAATCATAAGTATAAATCGGATTTCCATTTACATCTTTTGCTACAGTCTGACTTTCGTTTAGGTAAACACCTTTATATCGGTAACCATAGAATGAACCGAGCGGATTACCAACCTTAATGCTAGTCAAATACAAACCATTAGCTGCAGTAGGTGTTGATAAAAGTGGTATATTGTCAGACAATGCCATGATTTGGTTTTCAGACCGGGCAAATGTGAAATTAAAGTCAATGCTCAAATCTTTTGTTTTTACCGGTGTTGTATTTATACTCAATTCCCAACCATTATTGTCCATAGTACCCACATTGCTGTTGATACTACTGAAACCGGATGAACTTGAAATGCCTACATTTTCGAAATAAAGGTCATTGGTACGTTTCATATACCAGTTGAAATCGATATTCATTCGGTTATTAAACATAATCAGGTTTGCCCCAAGGTTCAGGTCTGTTACTTTCTCCCAACGTAAATCAGATAACTGAAGTCCGGTTGAATAAACGCCTTGTTGACCCAGATAGGTCCAATCGTAAGTACCATAAGTATTATAGTAAAGATAATTTTTCTTTACAGGATTTCCACTCATCCCTGATGAAGCACGTAAACTAAAATCATTGACTGATTTCATTTCTTTCATGAATGGCTCACCGGATACACGCCAACGAACCGATGCACTTGGGAAATAGCCATATCGGTTCTGATCATTGTATTTTGAGTCACCATCGCGTCGTATAGAACCGGTGAATATGTAACGATCCATAAATTTATATTGCATCATTGCCAAAAGCGATAAAGAACGTGCTTCTGAACTTCCTGAATTTAATCCCAACCCGGATCCAATTATATTCGATGGCATAGATGGATCTTGCAAATAAGTAGAGGCACTCAGCGAACTAACCTCCTGAAATGATGCATTGCGTGCATCATAAGAACTAAATTGCAATAAGCCCATTATATTATTGTTTTCATTCAATTTCGGAGTATAAATCAACTTGTTATAGGTTTGAACGATAAATGACTCCGAAGCAAGATCCGTTGAACGGTTAACACTGTTTTCCGGCCATAGACGTCCGGTTGCAATTTGTGGTAGAAAACGGTTGTCTTTTGAAGTATTGATATCAAAAGCAAGATCACCCTGATATTTCAATATCTCAGGAACAATCCAATACTGGATGTTGAATTTGGGCATAATACGCTCACTCTTTACTTTCCAATATCCAGTATTAGCCATGGCTACAGGGTTGTATATTCCTTTGTTTGAAGCTGAACTCCAATAGCCTTGTGGAGTAGTAACCGGAGAAAAATAATTGGGAGTCATTTCTCCCAGCGTGTTATACTCGTAAATTGATTGATTGGGCATTGTGGTATAGGCCGTATTCAACAAGTCAGTTGTGTAGTTCTTATCCTGATCACCATGTGTATAAGAGATATTGACTTGAAACTTCAACTTATCAGAAACGTTATAGTCGAGATTTAATGAAGCTGTCAAACGTGAATATGATTGTCCTATTACTGTACCCGTCTGGTCATAGTACCCAAGAGAAGTCCGATATTGTGCCTTATCTCCACCACCTGATATGGATATGGAATGATCCTGAGTATATCCGTTTTTACTCAATGCTCCATACCAATCGGTATTTTGTCCATAATTATAATAATAATACGGATTGATGGGGTCGTACATAAACTGAGGATATGATATTGTACTCAAAGGTGAACCTGAATTTACTGCCTCTTCGAGAATTAACGAAGTGTATTGATCTCCGGATAATGTTTGAATAGGAACTGCAGGTGTATTCAATGAACCTTTAAAGGTATAGTTTATCATAGGTTTACTTATGGTTCCACGTTTAGTCTTGATTAATAAAACACCATTACCTCCACGGTTTCCATACAAAGCAGTTGCAGCAGCATCTTTCAAAACTGTGATTTCCTGTATGTCAGATGGAGATATATTCAACAATTGAGCGTAGTTTTCTTCATCAGCAGTTGCA
>Ga0209123_1001379_pt1 | contig 24329 bp, 22 predicted proteins | sample BarGraIncu00431A_FD_184500 | JGI IMG/M metagenome (GOLD analysis project Ga0209123, IMG submission 184500) | Arctic peat soil microbial communities from Barrow, Alaska, USA - Barrow Graham LP Incubations 004-31A (SPAdes) (version 2) | ecosystem: Environmental > Terrestrial > Soil > Wetlands >...
AATCAGATTGCAACGTTTCGGTCGCAAAGGATATGCTTATTATCATATCGTAATCGCCGACAGCAAAGCGCCACGTGATGGCAAATTTATCGAACGTATCGGTTCTTATAACCCAAACACCAACCCTGCTACTATCGACTTGAAATTCGAAAAAGCATTGTACTGGTTACAAACAGGTGCTCAACCAACCGACACTACTCGTAACATTCTTTCTTCTGAAGGAGTTTTAATGAAAAAACACTTGCTCGAAGGAGTTAAAAAAGGTGCATTTGATGCTGCCGAAGCTGACAAACGTTTCGAATCATGGAAAGCAAGCAAAGAATCGAGTGTGACAAAAACAAAAGAACAATTAGCTGCCGAAAAACAAACTGCTGCTAAAGCACGTTTGGCTGCTGAAATTGAAGTTAACAAAGCAAAAGCCGCTGAATTAGCTAAGAAAAAAGCTGAAGCAATAGCTGCCGCAGTTGAAGTTGTTGCCGAAGAGGCTCCTGCTGAAGCTCCAACTACTGAAGAAGTTGCTGAATAATAATTCGGTCTACTTAATATCACAAAAAACCCGAAAGAAATTTCGGGTTTTTTTCTTTTATAGAGTTTGCACTTTATTTTCAAAAATGATGTAAATTGCACTTCAATTATACAATTTTTAAACTGAAACAACGTTTCAGTTCAATATTATAAACAATAGCTAATAAAATGGACAAAATAGTTAACATAGCTTTACAAGTATTGCCAAGTTCCACAACCATTCACCCTTACACGTTAGTAGATAAAGCCATTGAAGTAATTGCAGCATCTGGCCTAAGGTATCAGGTTACTCCTTTCGAAACAGTTATGGAAGGAACATACGATGAAATAATGAAAGTTATCAAACAAGCACAGGAAGCCTGCTACAAAGCCGGAGCTGAAAGCATGATGACTTACATCAAAATTCAGAGCTCCAAAAAAGATGTAAGTATTGATGATAAAATGGAGAAATACGAGTAGAACAAGTTGAGGTCAATTACAAATACCATAAAATCTAATAGTCAGATCGTAAAAAACATGAGCTGGCTTACTTTATTACAGTTTGCCAATTATTTGATTCCAATGCTGATTATTCCATATATTGTCAGGGTACTTGGTGTTGACGTTTTTGGGAAGATTACATATGCGCAAAACATTATTACCTATTTTACCTTACTTATCAATTTTGGATTTGAATATTCTGCAACACGAGAAATAGCGGTAAACAAAGGGAATAAACCTGTTATAACTCAAATATTTTGGAGTGTTTTAAAACAAAAAGCAATCTTATTACTACTTTCGTTAGTAGGATTAGTAATCTTGTATTTTTCATTTTCAAGAGTAAACAGCGACTTCACTTTATATTTTTTTGTGTTTTTAATGAATGTGGGAGTTGTTCTTTTTCCTACCTGGTTTTTTCAGGGAATGGAAGAAATGGGCAAAATGGCCATATTCAATGTTCTAATAAAAGGATTAGGATTGATTCTTACCGTACTATTTGTAAAAAAAGTTTCAGATTATCTCTTATATCCATTACTTACTTCACTGGCATATATTGTTTTTGGCATAGGGGCATTAGCTTATGTTATCAAACATTTTGATATAAATTATATAACGTCTGAGAAAATTATTGATAAAAAATTATTCGGCAAAAGCTATCCTATTTTTTTGAACAACCTATTTGTAAGTGGATATACAATTGCGAATATGACGATGTTAGGATTTTACGTATCGGATAAAGAATTAGGATATTATTCAGGTGCGTTTAAAATTATTATGGCAATACTTATGCTGACATGTACACCAATAAATATGGCTATTTATCCAACAATAAGTAGAAAATTTTCAGAATCAAAACAAATTGGAATAGCGTATTTCAAAAGTTCATTATTGAGCCTCACTGTAATTTCTATCTTAATTTCATTCGCAACATTTATAGCCTCACCGATTTTAGTTAGATTATTATTAGGACCAGAATTTGGAGCTTCATTGAATTTGCTGAGGATATTTTCAATTTTGCCTTTTTTTGTAATAATGGCAAGTCTATTTACTATACAAGGACTCTACGGAGCCGGGTTACAAAAATTCGCACCTTGGATTGGAGCAACTCTAGGACTATTTTGCATTATATTCAATTTAATCACAATTCCAATATTTGGAATGTATGGAGCTGTATGGGGATGGGTGATTTCAGAGTTTTTTGAAATCGTCTTAGCTGGAAGTTTATTTTATTGGGGAATTAAATCTAATTAATTGAATTTGTAATTTTCTTATTTTGAAAAACATAACGCAATGGTTCAAACAATAATTATTTGCCTTATATTATTACTTCTGAGCTTAATATGTTCCAAAAACAACATATTTTCTCCTAGTGTCATTACATCAGGGCTATGGCTTATTATTATGGTTTTATATTTATTTATGAATCATAATCTTAATCCCTTGACAAATAAATTCTTCATTGCCATCAACTTATGGGTAATTGTTTTTTGTTTATCTTCACTATTTATACAGTCTTTTAGTACAACTAATGGAAAATCAATCATTCCAAGTATCTTAACTAGAAATATTTTGTTCTACATATCAATAATTACTTTTCCATTAGTCATTTGGAAAATTTATGAACTTGCTAAATTAGGAGTTTCTCCAAATATATTGACTAATCTGAGAGCTGTATCAGTAGGTGGCATAAAGAATGTTGATATTGAAGAAACGAGTCCTTTCTATATTATTATTTGGTTTGTAAGTTACTTAATTGAATTGAATCAATACTCAAAAGAAAATAAACATCGTGTTTTTATTCTTTTCTTTATGTATTTTGTATATGCTTCCATTACAATGGCGAAAATACATTTTTTGATACTTTTTGTTTCAACATCATATATTCTGTATTCAAAAAAAACACTCAAAGCAAAACATGTTTTTCTTGGAGTATTTTTTCTTTTTTTAGTATTTGAGGGAGTTCAATTGTTACGATCTTCTTCAACTGCGAAAGATCCTCATATTGCTGAAAATATGATAACGCTATATTTGTTAAGTCCTTCACCTTCCTTACAAACAATAAAGCCTGAAAGTTCACAAGTTTATGGTGAGAATGTTTTTCGATTTATATATGCTATCAATTATAAATTAGGTCTATCGAATCATAAACCTGTTAGTACTTTCTTGCCTTTCATAAATGTTGGCACTGGGACAAATACTTATACTATTCTATATCCATTTTACAAGGATTTTGGTTTAGCAGGTGTGGGCGTTTTTGCAGTAATTATTGGACTTATTATGGGTTATATCTATAACAAAGCAGAAAATGGTAATCTTTTATATATAGTAATTTACGCATTTCTAATTTATCAAATAATGATGCAATATGCAGCGGAGATGTTTTTTACAAACTTATCTCTAAATTTAAAAAGATTGGTCATTGTGTTACTTCCATTTCTTTTTAGTAGATATGAACTATTTTCAAAGAATAAGAAAATGAAATCTATTGAAAGGGAAAGTACAAATGTGTAAATCTACAACTGAAACAATCACGATAGTTATAGTTTTATATAAAATGCAACTTATTGACTGTTTGACCTATCAGACTTTAATTAACAATATTAAAAATAGCAAAATTGATTATAGTCTAATTTTCTACAATAATTCTTCTGACATTGACATTCCTTTGTCAAGCGAATATAAAGTTGTAAACTCAAAAGAAAATGGCAAGCTTTTTAGAGCTTATAATTTCGCGTTAAATTATTCAAAAAAACCAGACAGTAAATGGCTTCTTTTATTGGATCAAGATACCGAAATTACAACTGAATATATAGAGAAATTAGATTTCTTTTTGAATAGAAATAATAATGAAAATATTGTTGCTGTAGTTCCAATTTTAAAAGAAGGTCATAAAATACTTTCTCCAAAAAAAATAAGTTCATTTGGATGGTGGGAATACAACATTAAACATAGTGGATTTCAAGAAGAAAGGATAGTCGCTTTTAACTCGCTAACTTTGATCAACATAAACTTTATACAATCTATAGGTGGTTTTTCGTCAGAATATCCGCTTGATATGTTAGATCATTGGTACTATCATCAAATAAATTTGTTTAATAAACACGTGTATGTATTGGATACTGAGATAAACCATAAACTTTCACTTTTGAATTATGAAGATAATATTAGTTTAGAGAGACATATCGACTTTTTAGAGGCAGAAAGAAAGTTTATCTTAACTGAACTAAGCGCTTCACATTATATAACATATAAACTTAGATTGTTATTTAGACTTACCAAGCAACTTCTTTTTTACAAGAATAAAAGATATTGTAGAATTTCATTTAAAAGTCTATGTAAAATCAAGTAACAAACATTTAGCTAAAAATTCTATTGTTGCAAAAAATATCAATAGAGCCGTATTGTTATCAATTAACTTCTTAATGATTTATGATTTCAGTTTGTATCGCTACTTATAACGGAGAAAATTATATTCAGTTGCAACTCGATTCAATTATTTCGCAGTTGGCTTTCGGCGATGAAGTAATTATTTCGGATAATGGTTCTACAGATAGAACTATTGAAATAATACAGAGCTACAAAGACAAACGAATAAAAATTTTCAAGCATGAGAAATGTAATAATTTTTGCAAATATCCATTCTATAAAATTACAAAGAACGTTGAAAATGCTTTAATTCACTCTAAAGGTGATTATATATTTTTAGCAGATCAGGATGATATTTGGCTTCCGAACAAGGTCCAAGATGCAATTTTGGAAATTGGAGAAGGTCTTGGCTTATTGCATGATTGTGTAGTAGTTGATGAAAACGAAAATGAACTTATTCCATCCTATTTTGCACAGAACAAATCAAAATTAGGAATTGTGAACAATTTGTTAAACAGTTCATATTTAGGTTGTTGTATGATTATTAAAAAAGAATTGTTAGCTAAAGCACTTCCATTTCCATTTTTACCTGTACCCCATGATATCTGGCTAGGTTTAATAGCCGAGTGGAAGGGGAAAATGATAATAAGCAATAAAAAACTAATTAAATATAGAAGACATGGACAAAACCTGTCCACTTCAAGTGAGAAAAGCAAAGCAAGTTTAATTTATAAAGTTCATTATCGCACAAATATACTTATTGCTTTGCTTAATAGAATGTTGATGAATAAATAATACATGAAAAAAATCTTACATATTTCTAAGTATTTCTATCCGTACTATGGTGGAATTGAGGATGTGGCACATACAATAGTAGAAGCCCTAAAACCTTATTATGAACAGCGTGTAATTTGTTTCAACCATGAAAAAGGAACTATTTACAATATCAATGGTGCAGATGTTTTACGGATTGGAACTACTTTTACGTTAGGCTCCCAGCCTATTTCGTTCACATACAGAGCGAAATTGCAGAAAATGATTAATTCATATAAACCGGATTATATCCATCTTCATTTACCGAATCCATTAATTGCAGCCTATATGCTCACGTTGAATCTTCATGAAGCAAAGATCATTTCACATTGGCATGCAGATATTCTAGGGCAACAACTCTTGTATTCATTTTATAAACCTTATGAGGCAAAAATTCTGCAGAAATCATATAAAATTATTGCAACCAGTGAAATGTACATGAACCATTCAACTCCTTTACATAACTTTAAAGAGAAAATTGTTATATTACCAAATACAGTTAATGAAACGAAACTGCATTTATTCGAAGGAGAACAAGAAGAAATTGAGAAAATTAAAGAAAAATACAACCATAAAAAAATAGTATTTTCTTTTGGTAGACATGTTCCATACAAGGGAATTGATTTTTTAATTGAAGCTGAAAAAGAGATAAAAGAAGACTGTGTCATATTAATTGCCGGAACTGGAGAGCAAAATGCCCAACTTAAAGAAAAAGCTGTAAACAATCCTCGAATCGAATTTATTGGCAGACTCTCTAACAATGATTTGAAATACTATTTACACGCTTCCAACGTTTTTGCTTTTCCATCTCATAATCGCAGCGAAGCATTTGGAGTGGCTCTTGCTGAGGCACTATATTGTGGACTCCCTGCAGTTTCTTTTAATATTGAAGGATCCGGGGCTTTATGGGTTAATGAAAATAATAATACCGGATTTGTAGTTGATAATAGAAATGTAACAGAATTTGCAACTGCAATTTCTAAAATTCTGACATCAGATGAACTAAGAGCAAAAATGTCTAAAAATGCCAAAGAATGGGTAAAAAATAATTTTCTTACGGATCAAATTCTACCTATTATGAATGAAATTTATTCTTAAAATAATTTCACAAACAACTTTATGATTAATGTTTCCATAGTCATTTACAAACACACGCTCACGGAAATATCTCCGCTGGTCAGGACTTTATGCGATTCATCCATCGTATCAACTATCTTTATAATTGACAATTCACCAATAAAACAACCCGAATTTGAATCGCTACAAGTAACTTATTTTTTCAATAATAAGAATCTTGGTTATGGTGCGGCTCATAATATTGCCATCCGTCAGACTATCCGGCAGAACGTCCCTTTTCACTTGGTCATTAATCCAGACATTTCTTTTGACTCAAGCATTTTGGGGAAAATCGAACTATTTATGAATAATAATTCAGATATTGGACAATTAATGCCCAAAGTTTATTATCTAAACAGGGAAATTCAGTATCTTTGCAAACTGTTACCAACACCTTTCGATTTGATTTTTAGACGTTTCTTACCAAAAAGTTGGACTCAGAAACAAACCGAAAAATTTGAACTGCGTGCTTCCGGTTACAATCATATTCTTGAAGTTCCTTATCTTTCAGGCTGTTTTATGTTTTTGCGAACCGAAGCTTTGAAGGAAGTTGGATTATTTGATGAGCGTTTTTTCATGTATCCGGAAGATATAGATTTAACCAGACGAATTCACAAAAAGTATCGAACCATTTTTTATCCGGTAGTTTCTGTAGTTCATCATCATGCTCAGGGTTCGTACGAAAATGGAAAATTATTATTGATTCACAGTGTCAATATGATTAAGTATTTCAATAAATGGGGTTGGATTTTTGACAAAGAAAGAAGATTAGTAAACAAAGAAACAATGAAACAGTTATGAATTTCAGTTTAATTCAAATTACAAGTGCCTTTATGGTACTCTTTGCCATTATTGATATTTTGGGCTCAATCCCTATCATACTCAATATTAAACGCAAAGGAGATATCGTTAATTCCTCGAGGGCTAGTTTAGTTGCGCTGGTAATTCTCATTGGGTTTTTGTACGGAGGCGAAGGTGTTTTACATTTATTCAATGTAGATATCCAGTCTTTTGCGGTAGCAGGTGCTTTAATTATTTTCATTTTTGCGTTGGAAATGATTCTGGACATTGAGATATTTAGAAACAAAGGTCCAAAAAATGGCTCATCCATCATACCAATTGCCTTCCCACTTATTGCCGGACCTGGCTCATTCACCACACTGCTTTCGCTTCGGGCAGAATATGCCACCGAAAACATAATTATAGCCCTGGTATTGAATATGATTTTTGTGTTTTTTGTACTTAAATCAACATCAAAAATCGAAAAAATTATTGGTGAAGGTGGCATTTATATTCTTCGTAAATTCTTCGGCATCATCCTTTTGGCTATTGCCGTAAAATTATTCACTACTAATATTGGTTATTTGCTGAATTAAATCAAGCTTATACAAAAGGTGAAATAACATATATTTCAAAGCCCTGAATGAAAGTAATCATTCAGGGCTTTATTTCTTAAAACAATTAAAAGACAATCTTTTTATCCTTTTGGATATCTGCTCATCCTTTTAGAACCTTCTGCTGAGTCTTTAGAACTCTCTGCCGATCCTTTAGAATGTTCTGCCGAGTCTTTAGAACCTTCTGCCGATCCTTTAGAACTCTCTGCCGATGCTTTAGAATGTTCTGCCGATGCTTTAGAACTCTCTGCCGATGCCTTAGAATGGCCTGCCTAGTCTTTAGAACGTTCTATCAATATTCAAAACGTCCAAATTCACTTTCAATCAGCAGTTCTTTTTTATCGGAAGCTTCGCAATGACCTACAATTTGAGCTTCAATATTAAACGAATTAGCAATTTCAATCACTTGTTGGGCATGTTCAGCAGGCAGGTAAACTTCAAGGCGATGACCCATATTGAATACTTTATACATCTCTTTCCAATCTGTTCCCGATTCTTTTTGAATTAATTGGAATAATGGAGGAACCGGGAATAAATTATTTTTTACTACTTTCAATTTATCCACAAAATGAAGAATCTTAGTTTGGGCACCTCCCGAGCAATGCACCATACCGTGAATAGCAGGACGAAGATCGGCCAACAGTTTTTTTACCACCGGAGCATATGTTCTGGTTGGAGAAAGTACCAACTTTCCGGCATTTATTCCCAAACCATCAATTGCATCGGTTAATTTGCAAGAACCCGAATAAGCCAAATCCTGAGGTATATCGGCATTGTAACTTTCGGGATATTTTACGGCCAGATAATTTGCAAAAACATCATGACGGGCCGAAGTAAGACCATTGCTGCCCATGCCGCCGTTATATTCCTTTTCATACGTAGCTTGTCCGCTCGATGAAAGTCCTACAATAACATCGCCGGGTTTTATATTCGCATTATCAATAACATCCGACCGTTTCATTCTGCACGTAACTGTACTATCTACAATAATTGTACGAACCAAATCTCCTACATCGGCAGTTTCGCCACCAGTCGGGAAAATATTCACACCCATAGTAGCCAGTTCTTCAACAAGCTCATTAGTTCCATTAATGATAGCTGAAATAACTTCACCGGGTATGCGATTTTTATTTCGGCCAATTGTAGACGAAAGCAGGATATTATCTGTAGCGCCAACACACAAAAGATCGTCGATATTCATTATTAATGCGTCTTGTGCAATACCTTTCCATACCGAAATATCGCCGGTTTCCTTCCAATAAACATATGCCAATGAAGATTTTGTGCCTGCACCATCCGCATGCATGATATTGCAATACTCAGGGTCATTGCCTAAAAAATCAGGAATTATTTTACAAAAAGCATTGGGAAATAAACCTTTATCAATATTTTTTATTGCATTGTGCACATCTTCTTTCGACGCTGATACGCCTCTCAAATTATACCGTTGATCACTCATTTTTATTCTTGTTTTTTAGCTTCGCGTTATTTGCTTTGCATTTTTTATTGTTGGAGCCTTAAGGCGATATTTACACTATTAACTGTTGACTGATTTCCTATCTCCCCGATTCGTCAATCATTCCTTTTAGTTTTTCATTAAACTTATCTTCCTTTAAAAGTTGTTCTAGTGTCATATGCATACGATAACACCAGAAATTTCGAGGATTACTCGGCACATTTATACGTTCTGCAAATGGATGTTCCAAACATAAATCAGTTTCCAACGCCATCCAATCCTGCCAGGGCAGAATAATCCACATTGCGTTTGATTGCAAATGTTGCTCTATAATTCGTTCGGCAATCCATGTCTCACAAGTTTCAGGAGCCTTTCCTTGCATCCCCAGTGCACGGTTATAAAACCGTTGTGTAATTGCAGGATCTTCTTCCCACCAGGCCCGGATTGGATTCATATCGTGCGTTGATGTAGTACAAACCGAACGATAAGGCGCATCCGAAGGCATTGCAAACTCTGTATTTGGTTTTTTAGGCATACGCTGTATTTCCAAACTGATAATTTCCAGTGCATTCATAACATCGGGCACAGAATCAGGAACCATACCCAAGTCTTCTCCGCAAACCAACATATTGGTAGCAGATACTAGAGCAGGTAATTTCTTCATGGCTTGTTGTTTCCAAAACTCAGTATGGCGATGGTAAAAATAATCGACATAAATTTTATCTAGTAAGCGTCTTGTTTCATCCGGTAAATCCCTAAAAGTAGCTGAACTATGCATCGAAATGCGTGGGTGGAATTTATCAGGTTGACGTAAATCACGCATAAAAAGCACTTCACAATGCAACATATACAAACCATCGCGAACCAACACTTCTTTGTTTCCAAAATTATAGCCCAGCGAAGCAAAGTGTTTTTCAATTTTTTTCTGAGTGTCGAATTCCGGCTTGAATTTATAGTTTTGCCATCCGTCAGTAAGTAAAAATTCACGTATTACATCATCGGTATATTTTCCAAAGGTAGCATAAAGTACACGTTCTTTCAAAAAAGGCTTAAGAAAACGGTTCTCGTCCCACCAAAGTCCTTTTGATTCCAATTCCTGACGCGAAAATGCCAACGCAGGATGAAAACTTCCCGTTAAACCCCAGACTGCATCTACCGGAATTTCCCATATACGGAAAAATCCCAGGATATGATCAATACGATATGCATCGAAGTATTCGGCTAATTTTTGAAAACGTTTACGCCACCACTGGTAACCATTATTTTCCATCAATTCCCAGTTATAAGTCGGGAATCCCCAATTTTGACCTGTAGCTGAAAAATCATCGGGAGGAGCTCCCGCTTGCACATTGGTATTAAACAAATCGGGTTCTACCCAGGCATCAACGCTTCTTGGACTGACACCAATCGGAATATCCCCTTTGATAGCAATTCCATTATATCTGGCATAATCATGAACTTCCACCAATTGCTTATGCAAGTGAAATTGCAGAAAATAGAAAATTGCTATATCGTTATAATGCGGTAAATCAGGTGAAGATAAAGCTTCAATATCTGTAGAGTTGTAAGAGCTGAAGTTCGGCCATTTCCCAAACTCGGGTGTACCGTTCAGGTCGCGCAAATAGGAAAAAGCTGCATAAGGTACAAGCCATTCCTTATTAGTTTCGAAAAATGTTTTGTACTCTTCCGAAGCAAAAACAGCAGGACTTTCTTGTGGATAAATAAGTTTAAAAAATTCCCATTTAGCAGTCATTACATTTTGATAATCAGAGAAAGTCTGTTTGTTTAATTCTTGTTTTTTAGCAAGAAAATAGTCTTTCTGTTTTTTAGTTTTAAGCTTGCCAACTGTTTCTAAATGCAAATAAATAGGGTGCAAAGCATAAACCGAAACTGCATTATAAGGATACGAATCGTAATTCGTATGATAAAGAATTGTATCGTTAATTGGAAGCGTTTGTATAATTCGTTGACCGGTTTTCTTTGCCCAGTCCACCATTTTCTTCAAATCACTGAACTCTCCAATTCCAAAACCATCCTCGCTTCGAAGTGAAAATACCGGTATTGCTACGCCAGCACCTTTCCAGGAAGGAATTGTACGTATAAAATGTTCGTCGTTTACAATCGTAAGAGCGTTTTTATCTACTTTATGTAACAAGCGGTTCGGGCCCCCACCCCATTGCAGAACCTCATCGGTTTTAGAGTCAACTATCAGGTACTTATATTCGAAGGGAAAAGTTATTGTGTCAGCATCAAAGGCAATACTCCAAACAGGAAACTGCGATTCATCCAGTCTTACTTTATGGGCAACATCCCAATTACCAAGTGACTTTTGATTCCCCACGATTGAGATATGTCGGTCGGGCTCCATTTGTGGAGAATTTAATCGTAAAACCAAATTTCCATTTTGTTTTGCAATATCTCCTGCTATTTGGGCTCGATTAAAAAAGCAATCAGTAAACGCAGTTGTCTTGAATGGGCTATCTCCGTAAGATGCGCGCCAGTTATCGTAAACAAAAACAGTTTCTTTATTTACGGGGAACTGAATCTCACGCACTCCTCCATATTCGTATTCAAAAGTAGAGTCCGTATTACGTATTGCATATTGATAAGATAAGGAATCCAGAGGGTCAGAGTCTATTTCAACCTTCCACTCCGATTTATCGTTACAATGCATAGCAATCTCCTTCGCAGATTTCAAACCTGACTGGTCTGAAACTTTATGCAGAAATAAATATAAGGTCTTACCCCATTGTGTTTTATAGTGAATTTCAAATTTTATTTTCATAATGAGGGCTAAGTTTAATTCGGTACAAATTTACGAAAATAAAGTACAATAAAAAAGTTGATTAAAAATAGTCCTGAAAGATAAGTTGCAATCGTTTGAATTTAAACAGAAACACTGAAAAAGTAAGATTAATCTGATCAAGCAATTATTAAATAAATTAAGTATCAAAACAATCATTCTTTGTAAACTGTTTTTGTTAGAAAAACAGACTAAAACATCAAGTACAGGAAAAATTTTAAACAGCTAAAATCTAAATCAACATGAAAACATTAAAATTTGTAGGACTCGGATTTGTATTCATTATTGCATTTATTTTATTTGTGGCATTGTTTGTACCAAAGGATTTAATTTATGAAAAAAGTATATCAATCAATGCCCCAATTGAAAAAGTTTGGATACATACAAATAGTCTCTCCGCTTTGGATAAATGGAGTCCATGGAACGATTATGATCCAAATATGGAAAAAGGTTTAACAGGAGTTGATGGAACTGTAGGTGCTATGCAAATTTGGAAAAGTTCAGTTGAAAATGTTGGTAATGGAAGCCAAAAAATTGTATTGATTAAAGAACCAACTCTTTTTGAAACAGAATTAAAGTTTACATCTCCACGAGAAAGTATTGCGAAAGCCTTTGTTAAATTAATACCTGAAGGGAATAAAACGAGTGTCACTTGGGGTTTTAAAAGCAAAATGCCCTACCCTTTTAATATTATGATTTTGTTTATGAATATGGAAAAAACAATGGGGAAAGACTGGGATAACGGGCTTAGTAAATTAAAAATGCTCAGCGAGAAATAAATTACTTAAAATTCAATATTAATTTTACAATTTAATTTCTAAATTTGTCAACCTGTAATTAAATTTCTTTTTAATGGAAAAACCTTTTCACATCTTCGAAATTACCGATGAATTAATTGAAGAATTCCTATCCAGAACACAAGAAGCCCATTTTCATGATTTTGAAGAGCTTATCATTGTAACAGAAGGTAGTTTGGAACATTACATAGACTTTCAGGTTGAAGTTGCTTCTGCACCATTCGCCTGTTATGTATCAATGGGTAAAATGCACAAAATAGTAGTTCACAAAGATTTACGGGGTTGGGTTATCAATTATCAAAATGAATTTATTCCCGACTCCAAACTGAGTTTTTACTCCAACTTTTTTTCAGCTACCAACATACCATTGTCCCCAAATGGCTGTATGAAAAGATTTACGGATATCTGCCGGATTATTGATGCTGAATATAAACAAGAGAATCCTGATTTAACAACAATTCGACATTTGACAACAGCTTTAATTTCAATGATTGAGACAGAGCGTAAAACAAATATCGCTGTGGAAAATACTGTGAAAGCATCACAAATCACCACCTTTAATAACTTCTTAAGAATCCTTGAACAGAATTTCCGTCGTGATGAAGGGGTATCATTCTATGCCGAAAAAATGAATATGTCTGAGCGAAACCTGAATATTCTATGTAAAAACAACTTTCAGAAAAGCGTTTCGGAAATCATTGAAACCCGAAAACTTATCGAAGCTAAAAATCTCCTGATACACTCCGATAAATCCGTATCCGAAATAGGATTTGACTTGGGGTATAACGAAAAATCCTATTTTACACGCGTGTTTCACAACAAACTCACAGTCACACCAACACAATTTCGCGAAATGACCCGCGCAATGATTTCCTAAAAGTACCACCCTTTTTCCAAGAACTGTTACCGCTTGCCAACATGGTGAGCGTATCTTTGCATCATAATAATCAAAACAAATAATTAAACAAACTTTAGAAAAATGGGAACAACAGAAGCAAAATTAGTCCAAGGGGTTATTGACCCAACGCATAGTAAAATTCAATTCAAAGTAAAGCACCTTATGATTTCCAATGTATTGGGAGTTTTCAGAGAATTTGAAGGAAAAGCAAACATGATTGAAAATGATTTCGCATCAACCGTTGTTAGTTTATCAATCAATACTGCATCAATAGACACAGAAGTGGCTGACCGTGATGCTCACTTGAAAAGTGCTGACTTCTTTGATGTAGAAAACTATCCAAAGATTGAGTTCGAAGGAAAAGGCATGACTCAAAAAGATGAAGATAATTACGTTCTCAATGGAACACTGACTATTAAAGGAATTACAAAACCTGTATCATTGAATGTTGAATTCGGAGGTATTATGAATGATCCATGGGGTAACAAAAAAGCAGGCTTCTCCGTTACCGGCGAAATAAACCGCAAAGACTGGGGCATGGGTTGGAATGCAGCACTAGAAGCCGGTGGAGTGTTAGTAGGTGAAAAAATTAAACTGATGTGTGATGTCGAATTTGCATTGAGCTAAATTTCAATATTACAGTTTTAAACTGATTCAAATAAAAAGTTATGAATCTTACAAAATTAGATAATAGCACGAGTCGCATGCCCGTGCTGTTTGTTGGTCATGGAAGTCCGATGTACGCCATTGAAGAAAACGAATTTGTGCAAAACTGGTGAAATTTGGGTGATGAACTTCCCAAACCGAAAGCAATTATCGCGATTTCTGCACACTGGGAAACGCGTGGAACACAGGTAACAGCAATGCAAAATCCGAAAACCATTCACGATTTTGGCGGATTTCCCCGGGAACTGTACGAAGTGCAGTATCCAGCTCCTGGCAGTCCGGAGCTTGCACATGAAGCAATAAAATCAATACTGGGAACTCAGGTTTCGGCTGACGAAAAATGGGGGCTTGACCACGGAACATGGAGTGTAATTCGCAGGATCTATCCCAAAGCCGACATTCCTGTTATTCAAATGAGTCTGGATTATCATAAATCGCCCAAGGAACATTACGAACTGGCCAGGGAACTGGCTTTGTTTCGTGAAAAAGGCGTGTTGATTGTGGGCAGTGGAAATATTGTACATAATCTGCGTCATGTGGCCTGGGACAGACCCGATAATGAAGAATATGGGCATGATTGGGCAATTGAAGCCAATGATTTAGTAAAAAAACTAATTATTGAAAATAATCATCAAGCATTGGTTGACTATAAATTATTAGGCACAGCAATGCAATTGGCAGCTCCAACTCCTGATCACTTTTTACCTTTGTTGTACGCATTGGCTTTGAAAAATGAAGATGAGAAGGTATCTTTTTTTAATGACAAAGCCGTGATGGGATCATTAACCATGACTTCCATTAAAATTGGATAAAATTTCAAATCAAGTTTAGCGCATTAATATGCTAGTTGTCAATATAAAAACAAATCGTTACTACACTCGAAATTATTTTGAATCAACACTTTGTAGTTTAAAAATAAAGTTGTATTTTTGCAGCTCATTTCGGACAAGGTAACCAAGAAGCAATGCTACAGGCAACTCACCTACCCGATGTAATCAGAAAAGTCGTTATAAAATGTACGCAATCGTAGAAATTTTGGGACAACAGTTCAAGGTGGAAGCCGGAAAAAGACTGTATATCCATCGCATGGAAGAGGCTGAAAGAGGTTCTCAGGTAGAATTTGACAAAGTATTATTGATCGACAACGAAGGCGCAATCACAGTAGGTGCTCCGGTAGTTGCAGGTGCAAAAATTGTTTGTGAAGTATTATCACACGTTCGTGGTGAAAAGGTAATCGTTTTCCACAAAAAACGTCGTAAAGGATACCGCAAACGCAACGGTCACCGTCAAGACTTTACAGAATTGTTTATTAAAGAAATTAGTGTAGCTTAACCGATAAAATTAAAAGAAAATGGCACATAAAAAAGGGGCTGGTAGCTCAAGAAACGGTCGTGAATCGGAAAGCAAAAGACTTGGCGTAAAAATTTACGGTGGTCAATTTGCAAAAGCAGGTAACATCATAGTACGTCAACGTGGAACAGTACACCATATTGGTGAAAACATCGGAATGGGTAAAGATCATACTTTATTCGCTTTAGTTGACGGAGTAGTTGAATTCAGAAAAAAGAAAGACAACAAGTCATTTGTTTCTGTAAAACCTATCGCTGTAGCTAACTAAGCATTAGTCGATTCGCATCACACATAAATCTCCTGTTGTTTTACATCCATGTAAAATTGCGGGAGATTTCTTTTTTTAGTTATCAGTTAAACAATTAATGACTCAACAACTAACCACATAAAAAAAATGCTTACCCTCAAATACATTACCGAAAATACCGAAGAAGTTATTGCACGCCTGGCGAAAAAGAATTTCGATGGAGTTGCTATAATAGCCCAAGTAGTGGAACTGGACAGCTTACGAAAAGCGACTCAAGTGCAAGCAGACACTGCTTCTGCTGAACTTAACAATCTATCAAAAGAAATCGGGTTGCTTTTCAAACAAGGCAAACAGGACGAAGCCGCCCAAGCCAAAGAAAAAACGGTAGAACTGAAGGAAACTATTAAAACTCTGGGCGATCAACAGACTGCCGTGGAAGATAAACTGAACGAATTACTGGTTCAAATCCCCAATTTACCACACGAAAGCGTTCCTCCGGGAAAACACGCAGAAGATAATTTGACTGAACGTACCGGAGGCATTATGCCAAACTTACCGGCTGATGCAGTTCCCCACTGGGATTTGGCAAAAAAATACGATTTGATTGACTTTGAACTTGGGGTAAAAATATCGGGTGCAGGATTTCCTGTTTATAAAGGTAAAGGTGCCCGGTTGCAACGTGCTTTGATCAATTTTTTCCTGGACAATGCTATGGAAGCCGGCTACCTGGAAGTGCAACCTCCTTATGTGGTTAATGCCGCATCGGGTTACGGGACAGGACAATTGCCCGACAAAGAAGGTCAAATGTATCATTGCACCATTGATGATTTGTATCTGATTCCAACAGCAGAAGTGCCTGTTACAAATATTTACCGCGATGTTATTCTGAACGAAAACGAATTGCCAATCAAGAACACAGCTTATTCGGCCTGTTTCCGGCGCGAGGCAGGTTCATACGGTAAAGATGTTCGTGGTTTGAACCGTTTGCATCAATTCGATAAAGTGGAAATTGTACAAATTCAGCATCCCGATAAATCATACGAAACGCTGGATCAAATGGTGAACTATGTGCAAACTCTGGTTGAAAAGCTGGAATTGCCGTGGCGTATTCTTCGCCTTTGCGGGGGTGATATGAGCTTTACTTCGGCATTGACTTTCGACTTTGAAGTATATTCTGCGGCTCAGGAACGTTGGCTGGAAGTAAGTTCGGTTTCAAATTTTGAAAGCTATCAGGCTAACAGGTTGAAATGCCGTTACAGAACTGCCGATAAGAAAACGCAATTGGTACACACATTGAACGGAAGTGCTATGGCATTGCCGCGAATTGTAGCCGCTTTGCTCGAAAACAATCAAACTCCCGAAGGCATCCGCATTCCAAAAGCATTGATTCCGTATACCGGATTTGAAATTATTGATTGATTCTTTTAAGAAATTGATTAAGCAGTAGGGACAGGTAACAACTTGTCCCTATTCTGTTTTTGGAACTTTGGGTTTCTTGACTTTATCTTCGTTCTTGGCAATAAAATCTTTCCAACCCGAGTAAGCTTTATCAGAAGTGGGTCTTCCCAATTGCAAAAAATGACAATAGGCAGCAGCTAATCCATCGGTGGCATCCAATTGCGGAAGCATATTTTCTTTGGGAATTTTCAGAAATCGCTGCAGCATATCAGCAACCTGTTCTTTGGAAGCAGCACCACTCCCTGTAATTGCCATTTTAATTTTCAAGGGAGCATATTCGGTTATTGGAATATCGCGATACAAAGCTGCAGACATAGCTACGCCTTGCGCACGCCCAAGCTTCAACATAGATTGCACATTCTTTCCCAAAAACGGGGCTTCGATAGCTAAATGATCTGGATGAAACTCATCAATAAGCGACAAAGTTCGGGCAAAAATGCGTTGAAGTTTCAGGTAATGATCTGAATATTTTTTTAGGTCGAGAATGCCCATAGCCAGCATTTCAGTTTTATTGCCGACTACTTTTAGAATTCCGTATCCCATCACCGTAGTTCCGGGATCAATCCCTAAAATAATTTGTTCTTTTACCATACATTAATCTACAAGTTCCAAAACGGTTGTAAAGAAAATTACTTCAGTCCCAAACTGCTGGGAGCAATTATCTTGAAAAGCTTTATTATATTCTTGATTCCAACGTTTTAATGTTCGCATATCATCTACCCTAAATTGAACTGAAAAAGAAGTTCCCTCCTGTTTATCGCTGGTTATTACCCGTGCTACCTGTGGATGAGAAAAATAAGTAGAGTCGAGCATAAAAGGAATATGTTGCTCCCGAATCCATTTGAGCCAGTTATTATGAACATCATCTGAAACGAGGTAGGTAGTATTGAAAATAAGCATAGAATGGGGGTTTTTGTTGAAAAAATCGTAAACAAAAGTACGCATAATTTCGAAAACTTCCTTATCTTTGCCCTGCAATTTCAAAATCAAGCCGGGGGTTTAGCTCATCTGGCTAGAGCGCGACACTGGCAGTGTCGAGGTGATCGGTTCGAGTCCGATAATCTCCACAAACAGCTTGATTTTTCAAACTATTAAAGTTTAAACGGACTAAAAAACGGACTAAAATCCGATTTTAGTCCGTTTTTTTTAGGCCTGATATTTCATTTAATTACTTTTAAAATTCCGATTTTAAATAAGATATTTCGGATCAATGATTTCCTGCATTTTGCGGGAGATCATATACACCGAACAATTAAGTCCTGCATTTTGTGGGAGATTATATACACCGAACAATAAAGCCCTGCATTTTGTGGGAGATTATATACACTGAACAATTAAGCCCTGCATTTTGTGGGAGATCATATACACCGAACAATTAAGTCCTGCATTTTGTGGGAGATCATATACACCGAACAATTAAGCCCTGCATTTTGCAGGAATATACCCACTAGTACAGAGCTATTTTTCGGCTTCGGGCATGTAAAAAAAAAGTGACCGACCTTAAAAATCCTTACAGATTTCATTCGGGTCGGTCAATTCTCATTTTAAATTATGGAAAAGGCTTTTTATATTATTGAGATTTAAAACTTCACAGTCACCGAAGCCAAAAAGTTGATTCCTGCCTGTGGAAAGTAGCCGAATTCATTATATCGCTGCATGTCCGACGAAGAACTTCCCTGATAATAGGAATAGGTCCAGGCATTGCTGATATATTGTTCGTTGAATAAATTATTAGTCAGAACAGTTAGGCCAATACCACGAATTCCTTTGACAGGTATATTGTAACTCAACCTCAAATTATTCACAAAATAAGCACTCAGCGAACGGTCATTGCTTCCGGTATTGTCTATATATTGTTTTCCAACATATTGCGACTGGAATCCTGCTTCAAAATTCCCATTCGTAAATGTAATCATGCTATTCCCCATCAACTCAGGCGAAAAAGCGATTGGTGTAGAGCCTAATCTATTAGTTTGTTGCCCTGTCCAATTCCAATCGGCATCATATACATCAACATACTCATTGAAGTTAGTAATTCTATTATGACTCACTGTTACCGAAGCATCCCAACGCAACCAATCGACAGGCTTTACACTTCCCATTAACTCAATACCTGAACGGTAGCTTGTTGGAATATTCTCAGTAAGCATCTCGCCCATGTCATCAATTTTTCCTGTCAGGATCAATTGATTATGGTAATACATCATATAGCCATTCACACCCAACGAACAAATTCCCGTATGATATTTATACCCGATTTCGCCGTCATACAAAGTTTCATTTGTAGGTGCAGTAGCCGGTGTACCATCGGTATAGTTGGTCCGGGTAGGTTCACGGTTGGCAATTGCCAAAGACGCGTACCAGTCATTGCCGGCATTTGGACGATAATATGCTCCAACTTTAGGGTTAAAGAAATTGAAATGCTTATTCACATCCAAAATTTGCAAAGCACCGGTGGCATCATCCCATTGATCGTTCTGCCCGCTCAATGTATAATCAACTTTACGATATTGCAAATCTACATTCACTTTGAATTTTGAAGTCAATTCATAATTTGCTTTCAAATAAATATTGGCATCAAGTTTAGTTACTTTACTACGGTAATATTCTGTGATTGGGAGAATTTCACCGATATAATTTTTCACCCAGATCACGTCACCAAAGTGATCGCCCCAGTAATAATTGCCCGCACCACCAAGTTGTGCAGTAAGTTTATCTTTCTGGTAATTAAACGAAAAAACTGCCCCCGTAAAGTCATTCGTCATCTTCTTTTGAGTAACCAAATCCGAAGTAGTGTAAGTAGAATCGTTCACTTTAAACGGCGTCAAAGAATACTTCACTAAGGATTGACCTTGATTATATTCCTCGTAATATCCTTCACCGCGTGTATAATGCAAGCCTGCATTCAGACTTAGTTCGCGAGAGAAAGTATGTACACCCAGCAACTGATAATTTGTCTGAACATAATTATCGGTTTGATTCTGATAATAAAGCGGTTTCCCATTAGCATCATTGCCCATATATCCACACGGGTTGTAAGTGCGATGGGTAGCCAGTGAATCTTGCGGAACACCGTCCCAGGCATGATATGTTTTCTCGGTTCCACCAAAAGTCAAAAACTTCAACGTGGTTTTATCGCCATAATATCCTGCTTGCACGTAATACGATTTCATATCTACCGAACCACGGTCGATATAACCATCCGATTGCACAGAAGATAAGCGCGTATCAATAGCCCAATGTCCGTTTATCAAACCCGAACTTGCTTTTACTGTTGCTTTGAGCGTATTGAACGAACCAACTGTGACACTGGTTTCACCCGATGCTTTTTGGGCATAATTATCAGTTTGCATACTTATATTTGCACCAAATGCACCGGCGCCGTTGGTAGAAGTACCTACTCCACGTTGAATCTGAATGCTTTGTAACGAGGATGCAAAATCAGGTATGTCCACCCAATAAGCACCTTGTTCATCAGGGTCATTATACGGAATTCCATTAATGGTAATATTGATACGGGTTGCATCTGTACCTCGAATTCGGAAACCAGTATATCCAATTCCGGTACCTGCATCCGACGAAGCCACAAACGACGGAGTCATCGAGAGCAGATATGGAATATCTTGTCCTACATTAGTTTTAGATAATGTTTCTTTATCGATATTGGTGTAAGCCACCGGCGATTTATCAGAAGCTCGAAGCGAAGTAACAGTAATTTCATCAATCGAATAAGCCTTAGGATTTAGAGTAATAACTATATCCTGATCTGCATTTACCTGACTGACTTTAGTTTCAAATCCAACAAATGAAACACTGAGAGTATAATGATCTTTAGATAGATTTTCGAAACTGAAAGTTCCATCTTTAGCAGTAACAAGCCCTTGCGAACCGTTTTGAATTACCACTGTGGCACCTGGCAAAGCATTGCCTTTGTCGTCTAACACTTTCCCTTTTATAGTATGTTGACCAAAAGCAGAAAAAACCGAAAACAGCATAATAGCTGCAATAAAAAATTGTCTCATAACAAATTATTTAATAAATTTGATTTTGAGAGCCTAATAAAAAAGTACGGATGAATTTGTCTTATTCCCTTCCCGGAATTACCCGTGCAGGTTCAAAGGGTATGATCTCAGCCCGAAATATTAAGGCACCCCATTAATTTTGATTGTCTGTTTGTTCGAACGCATTAAATAATAAATTGTTCAAACAAGCTCTAAAAAAAAGAAAGAAAAACAACCCTGGAAGCGGGTCGAATTCCTTTCAAGTGCAAAGATAGAGTAATTTTATGGGAAATGAAAATGGTTTGAAGAAGCGTCGAATTGTTTAACTGTTCTTACAATTATTGTCGCATGAAATTATCCCGCCCAACCTTCTCTATCTAAATTTCGATAATTAATAGCTTCCGCAATATGGTTCGAGAATATATTTTCAGAATTTTCCAAATCGGCAATAGTACGTGCCACTTTGATTATTCGGTCATAAGCCCGGGCTGATAAATTAAGACGTTGCATTGCATTTTTAAGCAATTCCGACCCGGCTTTATCCGGTTGTGCAAAACTACGCATTTGCTTAGACGACATTTGGGCATTGCAATACACACCATCAATATCTTTAAACCGTTGCTCCTGAATTTGTCGTGCACTTATAACACGTTCACGAACCAATTCACTATTTTCCGAATCCTTCATCTCCGAAAGTTTCTCGAATGGAACCGGCACAATTTCAATGTGAATATCAATTCTATCAAGAAGTGGACCCGAAATTCGGCTTAAGTATTTTTGAACAACACCCGGAGCACAGACACAATCACGGTTGGGATGGTTATAATAACCGCACGGACATGGATTCATTGAAGCCACCAACATAAAACTAGCGGGATATTCAATGGAAAATTTTGCCCGTGATATGCAAATTTTTCTATCTTCGAGCGGTTGACGCATTACTTCCAACACAGTTCTTTTGAATTCGGGCAATTCGTCCAGAAAGAGCACTCCATTATGTGCCAATGATATTTCACCCGGCTGTGGAAAAGTTCCACCTCCTACGAGTGCAACATCTGAAATTGTATGGTGTGGACTCCGAAATGGACGTTGTGAAATTAGCGAGGTATTGCTATCAATATTCCCGGCAACAGAATGTATTTTGGTAGTTTCCAATGCTTCCTGCAAAGTAAGCGGCGGTAAAATAGTTGGAATTCTTTTAGCCAACATGGATTTTCCGGCACCAGGAGGGCCAACCATTATTATATTATGACCTCCGGCGGCAGCCACTTCCAATGCCCTCTTGACATTTTCCTGTCCTTTTACGTCGGCAAAGTTTATCTCAATATGATTTAAATTACTGAAAAATTCTTCGCGGGTATTTACAATTGTTGGTTCAAGAGTAGATTTTCCATTAAAAAAATCTATAACTTCTGTGATATTTTCAACTCCATATACCTCTAAGTTATTTACAACAGCGGCTTCACGGGCATTCTGCTTTGGCAGTATCAACCCTTTAAATCCTTCTTCACGAGCTTTGATGGCAATTGGCAAGACCCCTTTAATTGGCTGTAATCCACCATCCAATGACAATTCACCCATTATTACATAACGCTCCAATTCTTCTGATTGAATTGTATCTGAAGCTGCCATCATACCTATTGCCAGCGGTAAATCGTAAGCCGAGCCTTCTTTGCGAATATCAGCTGGAGCCATATTAATTACAATTTGCTTCCGTGGCAATTTATGTCCCGTGTAGTCTAAAGCCGAAGCGATGCGCTCATGACTTTCTTTTACTGCATTGTCTGGTAGCCCCACCAAAAAAAAGCGAATTCCCTGACTGACATTAACTTCTATAGTAACTATCGTGGCATTTATGCCCTGCACTGCTGCTCCAAAGGTTTTTACTAACATAACAGATGATTTTTTGGAAAGTATATCTCATATAAAATATTTTTTCTTTAATGGTCTTATGAAACTCACATGACGATTTTCATCAAATCAATCAAATCAACTCATTTATTCATCCTCGTCTTATGTAATTAAAGCAACTTGAAAAAGCAACAAATTTAAATTGCATAACCGACATTCAGTGAAAGTGGAACTTTTACAGCCGCATTATTCGGGAAAACATTTCCATTGGAATAATGACCAATTTTTATTTCAGCATTCCAATTTCTTTTCTCTCCAAAAAATATTCCTACACCCATATTATCCTGGAAAGTAAAATGTTCACCTGTATTTGAACCATCCAGAATGGTTTTGGAAATGTATGTTGGTCCGGCAACAGAATAATAAAAATATGCATCTAAAGGCTTACGATGTAAAAAATTAAATCGCAGAACCGGGAATACAGAAAACGTGTAAAAAGTCTCTTTATTTGGATTGTTCAACCCTGTACCTGCACCTTTTGTTTGCCAGCTCGATGCACTTACTCCCCAATCTAAAGCAAAAACCTTAGCCGAGTGGAATATATTGCGATGATAACTAAACGTCAAACCCTGGAATACTTCTGCATCTCCACCCCAAAAAAGACAAGCCTTTTCGAGGGCATTATTAATTCCATATCCAAGCAAATTACTGGAATAACCAATTTGAAACCACTGTTTTGGATTTATAAAACCAGTAGCTGCAGCCTTTTCAAGTCTTTTTTCTGAAACCGGTTTTAGCATATAATTAAAACCTAACGAAACAAAAGTATTTGCCGGCTGATTCACAGAAGTCTCTTTAGGAGTATAGGCTGTACTCAACATCAACCTCCAATTATCATTAAGATGATAATTAATTCCTCCACCGAGTAAAACAGTCGGATACGTTGTATTAGATACTATTGAACTTCCATCAGGGGCTTCAAAACCATGCCGGGTCACAATTCCCAAACCAACCTCTCCATTTAAAGAAAAGTATTTATTTAATGGTAATTGCGGCTTTAAAGTAAGTCCTCCGACATTCATCCATACAGAACTTCTGACTGAAGTGC
>Ga0209123_1001380_pt1 | contig 24322 bp, 21 predicted proteins | sample BarGraIncu00431A_FD_184500 | JGI IMG/M metagenome (GOLD analysis project Ga0209123, IMG submission 184500) | Arctic peat soil microbial communities from Barrow, Alaska, USA - Barrow Graham LP Incubations 004-31A (SPAdes) (version 2) | ecosystem: Environmental > Terrestrial > Soil > Wetlands >...
GGTATCGGCGCATTCGTTGACTTTCCCGCCTTGATCTGCTACAGAATGATGTTTATACCAATCGCTTAGCCTAGGGGACCAGATGGAACAGTTCTTTCTCAAAGTCTCGATCATGCTAGTCCCGGCATTGATGGCCATAACCTGCCACGAAGTCTCGCACGGCTACATAGCCGATAAGTTCGGGGACAACACCGCCCGCTCCATGGGGCGGCTCACCCTCAATCCGATCAAGCACATGGATATCTTCGGCACCATTATGGTCTTCGTCGTGGGGATCGGATGGGCCAAGCCGGTCCCGGTTAACTTCAACAACCTGCGTCACCCGAAACGGGACATGATCTGGGTTGCGGCAGCCGGGCCCATTACCAACTTCGCACTGGCGACCCTTTCCGCACTTGCCATGCGCCTGCTGGTGTACTTTGGGGAAGGGATTCCCGACGCCTCGCCCCTTGCAAGAATCGTCGACCCGGTAACGCTGATGCTTGCCTTCTCCGTCTACATCAACCTGCTGCTCGCCATTTTCAACCTGATCCCCGTGCCGCCCCTGGACGGCGGGAGGGTGGCGGTCGGCCTGCTCCCGTATCGCCTCTCCATGGCGCTGGCGAGCGTCGAGCGCTTCGGCATGATTATAATTATCGCGCTGGTGTTTTTCACCAATGCCTTCGGGTACGTGATATCCCCGGCGCTGAGCTTTTGTGTCAACCTGTTGGCCGGTCCTCAGAGTAACCTCGTCTTCGGAGTGACAAAACTTATGATGAGGTAGGAAGGCGCCGTTTGGGCTCGTTGCTGTATTAAGGTTGCCAAGATCCCCTCTCCCTCCTTCGCCGTAGCTTCGGCGGACACGCCCGGAGGGCGAGGGGGAGCTCTCATAAGTGGGAGGTGTCGTATTAAACAAAGGAAAAGGAGTCCGTACCTATGAGCAACAAGCGTATCGTTAGCGGCATGAGACCAACCGGAAAACTGCATCTGGGACACTTCCACGGGGTGCTGTCCAACTGGCTGGAGCTGCAGCGCAACTTCGACTGCTTCTTCTTTGCCGCCGACTGGCACTCGCTCACCACCGAGTACGCGAATACGGACGGCATCAAGGACAGCATTCAGGAGATGGTGCTGGATTGGTTGGCCTTCGGCATCGACCCGGAGAAGAGCGTCATCTTCGAACAGAGCAGGGTGCCGCAGCACGCCGAGCTGAACCTGATCCTTTCCATGATCACGCCGGTCTCCTGGCTGGAGCGCAACCCGACCTACAAGGAGATGCAGGAGAACCTCGACACGAAGGATCTCTCCACCTTCGGTTTCCTGGGCTATCCGGTGCTGATGGCCTCCGACATCATCGTGTACAAGGCGGAGCGGGTCCCCGTGGGTCAGGACCAGATCCCGCACTTGGAGATAACCCGTGAGATCGCACGGCGCTTCAACCATCTCTACGGCGAGGTGTTCCCGGAGCCGGCGGCGCTGCTGACCGAGACCCCGAAGGTGCTCGGCCTGGACGGCAGGAAGATGAGCAAGTCTTACGGTAACGCCATCTTTCTTTCCGACGATGCCGACGAGACCAGGAAGAAGGTGCTCTCCATGATGACCGACACGCTGCGTCCCTACAAAAGGGATCCGGGCGAGCCGGACCGCTGCGTCGCCTTCACGCTGCACTCGCTTTACGTGCCGCAGGAGAAAAGGGACGAGATCGTCGTCGCCTGCCGCGGAGCGGAGCTTGGCTGTGTCGATTGCAAGAAGATCCTGGCCGGTTGCATGATAGATACCCTGGCCCCGTTTCGGGCCAAGCGCGAGGAACTGGCCCGTCAAAGCGGCCTGGTTGATGAGGTCCTTGCCGAGGGAAGCCGCAAGGCCGAGGTTGTCGCCAAGCAAACCATGGTCGAGGTACGCACGGCGCTTAAGGTGTAGGTGCGAGGTGCGTTGAGTTGTTAAACGGTAGGGCGTTACGTCGTTGAGTCGCGAGACGTTCCGTGGACTTTAACGCCGCCAGTGTAGCGGCCGCGGCAATCAAAACCCAACGGGGTAGAGACGCATTGCATGCGTCTCAGCGCTGCCGCGTTCCAGTTGATCTCAAGTGTCATCGGGATGGGGAGACGCATGCAATGCGTCTCTACTCTCTCTTTGTTGTTTCACATTGTGTGACTCAAACGACTCAAACGACTCAAAAGTACCACCGGAGTCCTTTTTGCCCCTCGAAAGCTCGCAAAGTAACCTCTTTTCCGATGCCCTGGAAGACGCCTATCGGGTGCACATCGAGGAGTTCGAAGGACCGCTCGATCTCTTGCTTCACCTCATTAAGAAGAACGAGCTGGATATCTACAACATCCCGATCGCTGCCATTACCCGGCAGTACCTGGAGTACATGGAGCTTTTGAAGGAGCTGAACCTCGACATTGCCGGCGAATTCCTGGTGATGGCGGCGACCTTGCTGCAAATCAAGTCGCGCATGCTGCTGCCGCTCACCCCCGAAGAGGAGGAGGCGGAGATCGAGGATCCCCGGGCCGAACTGGTGCGCAGGCTCCTGGAATACCAGCGCTACCGGGACGCTTCCTTTCAGCTCTCCAGCCGCAACCTGCTGGGGCGCGAGGTGTTCGCCCGGAAGTTCGACTCCACCGAGGTTGCCGACCTTACCCCCAAGGACGAGCCGATCGACGTGGAGCTCTTCGAGCTGGTCGAGGCCTTTCGCCGCGTGCTGGGGCGGGTCTCCGTGGAAACCTTCCACAACGTGGTGACCGACGGAATCAGCATCGCGGAGCGGATCAGCGAGGTCCTTTCGCTCCTGCACGGCGGCAAAACCATCAACTTCGACGAGCTCTTCTGGGACGGGATGACCCGGGACCTGCTGGTGGTCACCTTTCTCTCCATGCTGGAACTGTGCAAGATGAAGCTGATCCGGATCACCCAGGCCGAGAGCCTCGGGGCCATCTGGCTCACCTCCACCGCGAAAGCCGATGCCGAGGATGTCGAGGTCCTCGTTGCCGCGCAGCTCAGCGCCGAGCTCGACGCTCTTTCGGAAGAGGAGGCTGAAGCCATGGAGGGGACCCTTGCCGAGTAGGTCGCTAAAAACGATTGTCGAGAGTCTCCTCTTCGTGCACGACCAACCGCTCACCCTGGACCGTCTCGCCCTGCTCCTGGAGGAGCATGAGCGCTCCGATATCCGCATCGCACTCGATGAGCTGATGCAGGAGTACGGCACCGCCGAGCGCGGCATTGTCCTGGCACAGGTGGCGGGGGGGTATCAGCTCAGAAGCCGCCCGGAAAACGCCGATTATATCCGGAGGCTCACCAAGAGCCGCGGGGTGAAGTTCAGCCAGTCGGCCCTGGAAACGCTCTCCATCATCGCCTACCGCCAGCCCATCACCCGGGCCGAGGTGGAATACCTGCGCGGGGTGGATTCGGGCGGGGTGCTGAAAACCCTCCTGGAAAAGAAGCTCTTGCGGATTCTCGGCAAGAAGGATGTCCCCGGCAAGCCGCTCATCTATGGCACCAGCAGGGAGTTTCTGGAACTCTTCGGCCTGAAGGATATCAGTTCGCTTCCGACGCTGAAGGAAATCCAGGAACTCGCGCCCCCCGACCCCTTCGCCGACCAGCCCGAATTACCGCTGGATTCTGTTGATGCTGAGCCCCTGCTGCGTTAGAATTCTTCTAGAGCGCGGTCGCCGGGCTTCCGGCGCCGACAGGTAAAAGATTTCGTAGGGATACCCCTTGCGGGCATCCCCGGGAGGCTTCGATGATTCGTCAACCTGCAGTAGCCGGGAAATTCTACACGGACAACCCAGAGCAACTCCGCGAGGAACTCGCCACCCTGATTCCCCCGGGGGAAGGCGCGCGCGTCCTCGGCCTCGTCGCCCCGCATGCGGGGTACCTTTACTCGGGAAAGGTCGCTGGCCTCGCCTATGGTGCGGTCCGGGTACCTGAAGCGGTCCTCCTGCTCGGCCCCAACCACACCGGAGCCGGCGCCCCCGCGGCCCTGGCACCCTCCGGGGAATGGCTCACTCCCCTGGGTCCGGTCCCCGTGAACAGCCGCCTCTCCAAGCTCATCCTGAAGCATGCGCCCCTGGTGCGTGAGGACCCCTCGGCACACCATTTCGAACACTCCATCGAGGTGCAGCTCCCTTTCCTGCAGTGCCGTAATCCGCGGGTCTCCATCGCTGCACTCTGCCTCTCCCTTTCCGACTTCGACTCGATCTCCGCGCTCGGCGCGGGACTCGCACAGGCCATCACCGAGTTCGGCGAAGAAGTGCTGATCGTCGCCAGCTCGGACATGAACCACTACGAGTCGGCCCGGGTTGCCAAGGAGAAGGACGACCTGGCGCTTGCCGAACTCGCCAGGCTCGACCCCGAGGCGCTTTTGCGGGTCTGCCGCGAGTGCAGGATCACCATGTGCGGCGCCGTCCCGGCCGCGGTCATGCTGGTAGCGGCCAAGCTCCTCGGCGCGACCACCTCCCGGCTCATCAGGTACACGACGAGCGGCGAGGTGAATGGCGACCTGAACCGGGTCGTGGCCTATGCGGCAGTGACGGTTTCCTGATGGATGTTATCACCACCCATGTCAGCGCCGACTTCGATTGCGTCGGCTCCATGGTGGCCGCCAAAAAACTCTACCCCGACGCAGCGCTGGTCTTCTCCGGAGCCCAGGAAAAGGGGGTGCGCGACTTCTTCCTGAAGCAGTCCGGCCCCGCGCCCGAGTTCACCCGCATCAAGGACCTCGATTTCTCCAGCATCACCCGCCTCATCGTCGTCGACTGCCAGCACTCCTCCCGCATCGCCAAGTTCGGGGAGCTCGCCAAAGGTGGGGGCGTCGAGCTGCACATCTTCGACCACCACCCGAAAAGTTCCGGCGACCTGACACCCACCGACGGCGTGATCCGTTCCTGCGGCTCGACGACGACCATACTGACCGGTTTCCTGATCAAGCAGGAGATACCGGTCACCCCCTTCGAGGCGACCCTCATGATGCTCGGCATCTATGAGGACACCGGCAACCTGACCTTTCCCTCCACGACGACCGAGGACTACTACGCCGCCGCCTGGCTGCTGGAGCGGGGGGCCAACCTGAACGAGGTCGCCGACTCGATCGGCAAGGAACTGACCGCCGAGCAGGTCTCCCTGCTGAACGACCTGCTCAACTCGCTCAAGACGACCTCCCTCAAGGGGGTGGAGATCTCCATCGCGCAGGCCTCCGTGGACCAGTACGTGGGGGACATCGCAACCCTTGCCCACATGATCCGTGACATGGAAAACCTGCAGGCGCTCTTCCTGGTGGTCAGCATGGGGGACCGGGTCTACGTCATCGCCCGAAGCCGCGTGCCGGAGGTGCGGGTGGGCGAGATCCTGCAGGAACTGGGCGGGGGCGGGCATGCTACGGCGGCCTCGGCGACCGTGAGGGGGCTCACCATCATCCAGGTGCTGGAGCGGCTGGATCAGGTGCTGCACCAGCGGGTCAACCCGGTACGGGTCGCCCGTGACATCATGTCCTCCCCGGTCAAAACGCTTCCTCCCGGCTGCCTCATCGAGGAGGCGCAGGAGCAACTGGTGCGCTACAACGTGAGCGCCATGCCGGTTCTGGAAGGGGATACGGTCCAGGGGATCATCTCGCGCAAGACCGTGGAAAAGGCGCTCTACCACAACCTCGGCAAGGTACCGGTGGCGGACTACATGCACTCGGAGTTCCTGGCCGCGACCCCGGAAACGCCGATCAGCGAGATCCAGGGCTACATGGTCGGCGGGGATGTGCGGCTGATTCCGGTGCTCGCGGACGGGGTGCTGACCGGGGTGGTGAGCCGCACCGATCTATTGCGCTACAGCCTGGGAAGCGAGGCGCTCTACGACCTGTCGCGCGACTCCCTCCAGGTGAAGAACCGCGAGATCGAGGGGCTCATGAACCGGCACCTGACGGCAAAGGTCGTCGGGATATTGCACGACCTGGGAAAGGTCGGAGACCGCCTGGAGCTGCCGGTCTACGCGGTGGGTGGTTTCGTCAGGGACCTGCTGCTGGGAAACGAGAACATGGACATGGACGTGACGGTCGAGGGGGACGGCATCCTGTTCGCGGAGACCTTCGCCGCCGAGTTCGGCTGCCGCGTGAAGAGCCACCAGAAATTCGGCACGGCGGTTATCGTCCTCCCCGACGGAGGCAAGATCGACGTCGCGAGCACTCGCCTGGAATATTATCTCTCCCCCGGGGCGCTGCCGACGGTGGAGCACTCCTCGCTGAAGATGGACCTGTACCGGCGCGATTTCACCGTCAACACGCTGGCGATCCGCCTGAACTCCGAGTCCTTCGGGACCCTGATCGACTACTTCGGCGCTTACCGCGACCTGCTGGCCAAGGTGATCCGGGTACTGCACAACCTCTCCTTCGTGGAGGACCCGACCCGGGTGTTCCGCGCCATCCGTTTCGAACAGCGGCTCAACTTCAAGATCGCCCGGCACACCGAGGACCTGATCAAGAACGCGGTAAAGATGGATTTTCTGGAGAAACTCGGCGGCAGGAGGCTCCTTTCCGAACTGGTGCAGATCCTCAAGGAAAAGGAGCCGTTAAAAGGGATTTGGCGCATGGCTTCCTTGGGGCTTTTGCGCTTCATTCACCAGGACCTGGAACTGACCGTCATCATGCACGGGATGCTCGAAGAGGTGCGCTACATTGTTTCCTGGTTCGACCTCCTTTACCTGGAGCGCCCCTATGAAAGGTGGGCGGTCTACTTTCTTGCCATCTGTGACTTGCTCAGTGACGACCAGTTCTGGAGCACCTGCACCCGTCTGGCGGTGAACGAGCATTACAAGCAGAAGCTGATCGAGATGCGCAAGCAGGCGGCTGAACTGATCGGCTCCCTGGAGGGAAGGCTCGCCCGGCAGGGTAAGCTCGAGAACTCAGAGGTGTATTTTTTCCTCCGGGGCCTCCCGGTCGAGGTGCTGCTGTACCACATGGCGAAAAGCCACAACTCCGAGGTGAAAAGGTACATTTCCCTCTACTTCACCAGGCTGCACGGGGTGCGTACCCAGATCGGCGGGGAGGAACTGAAGCAGTTGGGGGTCGAGCGGGGGCCGCGTTTCCGGGAACTGCTCGATGCGGTGCTGAGCGCCAAGCTGAACGGCAGAGTCAACAGCCGTGAGGACGAGTTGAACATGGTGCAGGAATTGATCAGCACTGTGTAGCTTTTTTGCCACAGTGGCAGTCCTTTGACGTCTTTTGGCGGTTCATTGGTAAGTAGCAGTTATTCCAGCGTTTTAAGCTGTATTGGCTTCCCTCCGTCGGCGCGGTGAGGCGCAAAGAACACATTAACCTGAAGTCTCCCTCTCATTCATGAGGGGGTGTGCCTTTGAATTTCCCATAAAATGCAATAAAATTGGGTGCTTAGCTTTTCGCTGGTCTTTACGGCCCCCTTTTTGCTTGGTGCAGGGTGATTTGCTGCACCACGCTGAGAAAAAGGGGATTACATGAACAACTTAAAGCGCGGCGCTGTCCTGGCGGTTACCCTCCTCTTCATTGCCACTCCCTGCCTCGCGGCGGACAACGCTTTTAAAACCTTTTTCGAGGATGCATTCTACGGCGGCCTCACCGGCGGATTGGTCGGCGCTGCGGTGCTGGCCTTCACCAAACAGCCTGGCAAGCACCTTGACTATGTCGGTTACGGCGCCGCGGGAGGCGTGCTGGTCGGCGCGACCTACGGGGCGGTGGTCACCACCCGGTCGCTCGCCGAGATCGAAAACGGCAGGGTGAGGTTTTCCATGCCGACCATCATGCCTGAGCGGCGCGAAGCTAACTCCAAAGGACAGACCTCAATCATAGCGACAGCTGAACTGATTCGCGGCAAGTTTTGACCGCGTACGTGACAGCATTGAAGATAGGGGGGGCGGATGCCCCCCCTTTTTTTTGTCCTGTTAAGGCCGAATTCTTCGCGCAACCCCCGACCCCTTCAAGGCTGCTTGTTATGTGCGGGTCGGCATCTGATCCGTAGGGGCGAACCTCGTGTTCGCCCTTGTTTTCGGTGCCCCGTCTCTAACTGCTTCAAAAACGGGCGAATACAAGATTCGCCCCTACGCTGCAAATTCTCAACGGTCGGTTCGAGGCCACAGCGCCTTTTTTTTCGATTTCAACTGCCTTTCGAGGCATTTCTTGCCTTCCCGACCGCGCTGGGATACACTTCAGGGGGCTAAACTCTGGTCCCGGGGGTGGTAGCTTTGGTTCTTAACGCGAGATTGCCTGACCTTTTGACATACACCAACTCTTTGCTGACTTGGGTCAGCGGGCGGGGACGGATCCTGATCGTCGTTCACGACAACCCGGACCCGGACTCCCTGGCCTCCGCCATGGCTCTGCGGCACCTCTTCGCGGTCCGCTTGAACCGGGAGGCGGTCATCGCCTTCTCGGGGATGATCGGCAGAAGCGAAAACCTCGCCATGGCGCAGTGCCTCCAGATACCGCTCACCCCGTTTCCCATCATCGACTTGAAGATGTTCCAGGTGGTCTGCCTGCTGGACAGCCAGCCGGAAACCGGAAACAACTCGCTGCCGCCCGGGTCGCGGGTCGACATCGTCATCGACCACCATCCGATGCGGGAGGCGAGTGCCGCCTGCAAGTGGGTGGACATCCGCCCCGAATACGGCACCACCGCCACCATCCTTTACGAGTATCTGAAAGTGCAGGGGGTCGCCCTCGGCACCAAGCTCGCCACGGCCCTCTTCTACGCCATCAAGTCCGAGACCCAGGACCTGGGCCGGGAGGCGCGACGTCCCGATCGCGATGCCTATCTCGCCCTGTTTCCGCTGGCCAACAAAACCCTTTTGAACAGCATCACCCGTCCCGCCCTCCCCAGAGAATACTTCGTTGCCCTGCACAGCGCCCTCGAGAACACGAAGATCTACGGCAAGGTCCTGGTGGCTTCCCTCAAAGGGGTGCAGTTCCCTGAACTGGTTGCCGAACTTGCCGATCTGCTGCTGCGCCTGGAGGAGATCGAGACGGTGCTTTCCATGGGGCACTACAACTCCGAGATGATCCTTTCCATCAGGACCGAAAGCGAGGAGATCAATGCCGGCGAACTGATCCGCGTCCTGGTGGCGGGAAGGGGGAGCGCCGGCGGGCACGGCATGATGGCCGGCGGCAAGGTCGACGACGTTCCCGGCACCGAGGCGGCCATCGCCGAGGTGGAGCGCTTGCTGACCGAAAGACTCCTGGCCGAACTGGCGGTTCCCGCTTGCGCAGCGGTGCGACTGGTGCCTTAAACCGCTCATGAAAGCGGTTGCCAAACATCCCGCAAAGTGCTAGTAATTAGCTATGTCGCTCTTCCTTGATAACGCAGCAACTTCATTCCCGAAACCGGATTCCGTCTACAGGGCCATGGATGCGGCGATGCGAGAGGTCGGCGTGGCCCCGGGGAGGGGAGGGTACCAGCAATCCCTTGCTGCGGCCCGCATCGTCTTTGCCGCCCGGTCGGCTTTAGCCGCCTTCTTCGGTGTACCGGACTCGTCCCGCCTCATCTTCACCCACAGCGCCACGGAATCCCTCAACATCGCGGTAAGCGGACTACTGAAGCCCGGTGACCATGTGGTCTCAAGCACCATGGAGCATAATGCTCTGGTGCGCCCGCTGCACCTGATGCGCCGCCGGGGGGTGGAAGTAAGCTTCGTGGCGGCAGACCGGGAGGGTACCGTACCGGAGCGCGCCATTGCGCAGGCCATGCGCCCCAACACGAGGCTGGTTGCCCTGGCCCACTGCTCCAATGTGACCGGGACCGTGCAGCCGATCGGGGAGATCGCCCGCATCGCACGGGCGGGCGGCGCGCTCTTCCTGCTGGATGCGGCACAAAGCGCCGGCTATTTTCCGCTCGACGCCGAAGGGATGGGGGTCGACCTGCTCGCCGCACCGGGGCACAAGGGCCTTTGTGGTCCTCCGGGAACCGGCGTCCTCGCGATAGGTGCCGGCATTCAGCTTGATCCGCTCCTGGTGGGTGGGACCGGGGGGAACGCCAGCAGCCCGGATCAGCCTCTGGAGTTGCCCGAGCGTTTCGAAAGCGGCACCCTGAACACCCCGGCTATCGCAGGGTTGCAGGCCGGGCTCGATTTCATCCTGGAGACCGGCATGGACCGGATCAGGGCGCAGGGGAAACTTTTGATCGGGCAGCTTCTGGAGGGCCTTCGTGCCATCCCCGGAGTCTTCGTCTATGGCCCGGCACGCGGCGAGCGCGGCTGTGCCGTCTCTTTTACCGTTGACGGGCACGATCCCGCTACCCTCGGTTTCCTGCTCGACCACGATTATGACATCAGCGTGCGGGTCGGTCTGCACTGCGCCCCGGACGTGCACAGGACCATAGGCACTTATCCCACCGGGACCGTCAGGGTGAGCCCCGGTTTCTTCAACACCGAGGCGGATATAGCGTTTTTCCTTGGGGCGCTGCGCAAAATCGTGAAGGCGTAAAGCCGTTGCAGTGACATCTGCCTTATGGCAGGAAATGAGTTTTTAAACCAAATGGAGCGGGAAGGTTCAGACATCATGCGGGAGACGGTTTCTTTGAGATGCGATAACGGACAGGGGGTGGACATGAAGAAAATTTATGTGCTCGATACCAACGTTCTGCTTTACGACCCGCAGGCCCTCAGCAGGTTTGAGGATAACTCCATCATCATCCCGATAACCGTCATCGAGGAGATCGACCGGTTCAAGAAGGACATGAACGAGACCGGCCGCAACGCGAGGCAGGTTTCCCGGCTCATGGATGCCTTCCGCAAGGTGGGCTCTCTCTCCAAAGGGGTGCGGCTGGAGAACGGCGGCACGCTCCGGATCGAGATCTACGAAGAGAAGGTGATGAAGAGGCTGCCGCCGGAATTGCGCGAAGAACGCGGCGACAACCGCATTCTGGCCGTCGCCGTGGACCTCATGGAGACCGACCCGCAGGTGCCGGTGATCCTGGTTACCAAGGACACCAATCTCCGGATCAAGGCCGATGCCCTGGGGCTGATTGCCCAGGATTACGAATCCGACAAGGTGGCGATCGACGATCTCTTCACCGGGGTCACCGACCTTGAGGTGGATGCCGAACTCATCGACCGCTTCTACAGCCAAGGTTGGCTGGAGCTCGGTGCCGGTCTGATGCCGAACCAGTACGTCACCCTGACCGAGGCCGCCAACCGCTCGCACAGCGCCATCTGCCGCTTCGATCACCGCTCCGGCCGCGTGCTGCCGCTCAAGGGTGACGACAAGGACGGGGTCTGGAGCCTCTTTCCGAGGAACCGCGAACAGTCCTTCGCTCTCGACGCACTGCTGGACGACGACATCAAAATCGTCACCCTGGTCGGCAAGGCGGGAACCGGCAAGACACTGCTCGCCATAGCTGCCGGGCTGCACAAGACCGCCGAGGAGAACGTCTACAACCGGCTCCTGGTGTCGCGTCCGGTGTTTCCTATGGGCAGGGATTTGGGCTTTCTCCCGGGCGACATCGAGGAGAAGCTCACCCCCTGGATGCAGCCGATCTTCGACAACGTGGAACTGCTCCTGACCGGTCATGAAGGGGAGAAGCGCCACTCTAAGGGGTACAAGGAGCTGATGGCGATGGGGATTCTGGAGATCGAGCCGCTCACCTACATCAGGGGTCGCTCGATACCGAACCAGTACATGATCGTGGACGAGGCGCAGAACCTCACTCCGCATGAGATTAAGACCATCGTAACCCGTGCGGGGGAGGGGACCAAGATTGTCCTCACCGGCGACCCGTACCAGATAGACAACCCCTACGTGGACGCCGAGAGTAACGGGCTGACCTATGTCGTCGAGCGCCTCAAGGAACAGACCATTTCCGGCCACGTTACCATGATGAAGGGCGAGCGCTCCGAGCTGGCGGAACTGGCGGCGAATCTGTTGTAACGGCTGCGTTCTGCGCCAGTGTAGAGACGCATTGAATGCGTCTCCTCCACTTGGTTACACTAACATGACCAGATCGCGGCAGCGCTGAGACGCATGCAATGCGTCTCTACCCGAAGAGGTTCGTATTTCCATCGTTCTCACGCTCCGGCGTGGGAGTCTGTACCACTGAACCAACACTTACCGAACTGTGCCGAGACGCATTGCATGCGTCTCGGCTTTTTCACACTTTACCGACTTTACTGATTCTTTGGAGGTTGAAGGGCACGGCGTCTGTGCCCTTTCTATATTTTTATGCTTCTTCTTGCTCTCGAATCATCCTGCGACGAAACGGCGGCTGCTGTCGTTAAAGACGGCAGAACCATACTCTCCAACGTCATCGCTTCCCAGATCAGCATCCACGCCGAGTACGGCGGCGTCGTCCCGGAGATCGCCTCACGAAAACACCTGGAATCGGTTTCCCTGGTGGTCGAACAGGCGCTCCTCGATGCCGGGGTCGGCCTCCCGGACCTGGAGGGGATAGCGGTGACGCAGGGCCCGGGTCTTGCCGGCGCGCTCCTGGTCGGCATTTCCGTCGCCAAGGGGCTTTCCCTCGGGCGCAACATCCCGCTGGTGGGGGTGAACCACATCGAGGGGCACCTCCTCGCCGTGTTCCTGGAGGCGCCGGTTGAGTTTCCTTTTATTGCCCTGGCGGTTTCCGGCGGGCACTCCCACCTGTACCGGGTGGACGGGGTTGGGCGCTACACCACGCTCGGCCAGACGGTGGACGATGCGGCGGGCGAGGCCTTCGACAAGGTGGCCAAGCTGATCGGGCTTCCCTACCCGGGCGGGGTCGCGATCGACCGCCTGGCCGCCACGGGCGACCCGAAGGCGATAAAGTTCCCGCGGCCGCTCATGAACGACGCTAGCTATAATTTCAGCTTCTCGGGGCTTAAGACTGCGGTCCTTACCCATGTCAGAAAGTTCCCCGAATCCGCCGAATCCGGCGTCAACGACCTGGCCGCTTCCTTCCAGGCCGCGGTCTGCGAGGTACTGACCAAAAAGACGGCGGCCGCGCTCAAGGCGACCGGTATCACGCGGTTGGTGGTCGCCGGCGGGGTGGCCTGCAACTCCGGCCTGCGCCTCTCTATGGCCGCCATGGCCGCCGCGCAGGGGATCCAACTGTCCATGCCGTCGCCGCTTCTTTGTTCCGACAACGCGGCGATGATTGCGGTCCCCGGCGACTTTTACCTCAATGCCGGTTTTAAGAGCGGCTTCGATCTGGACGCGCTGCCGGTCTGGCCTCTGGATCGACTCGCCTCTCGCTTCAAGGAGAATGTTTAATGGAAAAGATGCGCGCGAAAAAGTCTCTGGGCCAGAATTTTCTCATCGATGATAGCGTGCTGTCACGTATCGTTGCCTGTGTGGCACCGGTTCCCGGGGACGCCATCCTCGAGGTCGGTCCCGGACGCGGCGCCCTCACCAAGCGCCTGGCGGCGAGCGGCGCGCAGTTTCTCGCCATCGAGTGGGACCGCGACTTGCTGCCGCTCTTGAACGCCGAGTTCGCCGGCGCCGCCAACGTGGAGATTGGACACGGCGACATCCTGAGGGTTGACCTGAGGCAGTTGCTGGAAAGCCGGGCTTCCGGGCGTAAATGGAAGGTGGCTGCCAACCTCCCCTACAACATCTCATCCCAGGTTCTCTTTCGCTTTCTGGAGTGCGCCGGGCTCTTCGAGCGGCTGGTGCTGATGCTGCAAAAAGAGGTGGGCGACCGGCTGGTGGCACCGGCAGGGTGCAAGGACTACGGGGCGCTGACGGTCCTCTTGCGGCTGCACTTCGACATCCGCCGCGAGTTCCTGGTGAAACCGGGCTCCTTCCGGCCCATTCCCAAGGTTGACTCCTGCGTGCTCTGCTTCACCCCGCTGGAGCGCCCCAGGGCTGAGGTGGGGGACGAGGATTTCTTCCGGCGCGTCGTCAAGGGCGCCTTCAACCAGCGCCGCAAAACGCTTCTCAACTCGCTGCGTTCGGCCGGGATCGGGGACGAGGACGATTCGGTCATTGAGGCCCTTTCCCGAAGCGGCATCGACGGCGGCAGACGCGGCGAAACCTTATCCCTGGACGAATTTGCCGCCCTCTCCCGGGAACTTCAGGCAGGGAAAACTCTAGCGTAAGAGCGGCTTTTTGTGCTATACACAAGTGCTAATCTTTCCAAGGTTAGAGTGTTGCAGTAGCTGATCCAGCAGTTGCTCGAAGAGTGAATGACAGAGTAATTAGTTTATACTGACCAAGCGGAGGTCTTAGCTAAATGAAAATATGCGTTATTGGTTCTGGTTATGTCGGTCTGGTGGCAGGTACCTGCTTTGCCGAAAGCGGCAACGATGTCATCTGTGTTGACGTGGACGAGCAGAAAATCGAAGGGCTGAAGCGCGGCGAAATGCCGATTTACGAGCCGGGGTTGAAGGAACTGGTGCTGCGCAACTGCGAGGAGGGGAGGCTTTCCTTCACGACTGACCTCGCTTCTGCAGTGAAAGAGTCGCTGGTCAACTTCATCGCGGTCGGCACCCCCCCGGGCGCGGACGGCTCAGCCGACCTGCAGTACGTCCTCAACGTGGCGCGCTCCATCGGCCAGTACATGGACGGGTTCAAGATCATTGTTGATAAGTCCACCGTTCCGGTCGGCACTGCCGACAAGGTGCGGGTCGCCGTCGCCGAGGAGCTGGCCGCGCGCGGCGTCCAGATCGAGTTCGACGTGGTGTCCAACCCGGAGTTCCTGAAAGAAGGGGCGGCCATCGACGACTTCATGAAGCCGGACCGGGTCGTCATCGGAACCGATAACGTCAGGACCGCCGAAATAATGAAAGAGCTCTATTCGGCTTTCATGCGCAAGTCGAATCGCTTGATCGTCATGGACATCAGAAGCGCCGAGATGACCAAGTACGCGGCCAACGCCATGCTGGCTACCAAGATCACTTTCATGAACCAGATCGCCAACCTTTGCGAGCTGATGGGAGCGGACGTGATGGCGGTTCGGGAAGGGATCGGCTCCGATTCCCGTATCGGTTACGATTTTCTCTTTCCGGGCGTCGGCTACGGTGGTTCCTGCTTTCCCAAGGACGTGAAGGCGCTGGTGAAGACTGCCGAGGAATGCGATTACGACTTTATCCTCCTGAAGGGTGTGGAGGAGGCGAACTACCGCCAAAAACGGGTCCTTTCCGACAAGATCCTGCGCCGGTTGGGCGTTGCCGGCGAGCAATCCCTGGCCGGGAGGACCATCGCGGTCTGGGGGCTTTCCTTCAAGCCGCGCACCGACGACATGAGGGACGCGCCTTCGGTCACCATCATCAATGCCCTGCTGGAGCATGGGGCAGAGGTGCGCGCCCACGACCCCGAGGCGATCAAGGAAGCGAAGAAGGTGTTCGGCGAGCGCATCATCTACAGCCAGAATCAGTATGACATCCTGAAGGATGCCGACGCACTGGTTATCATCACCGAGTGGAACGAATACCGTAACCCCGACTTTGACAGGATCAAGACCCTGCTCGTCAATCCGCTCATCTTCGACGGCAGGAATCTGTATCAGCCGGGCAGGATGAAACTGGCCAACTTCGAATACCTGCCGATTGGCAGAAACGGAAAAGCCGTCCTCGAATAGTCAGAGGAAACACGTTCTACGTTCTACGTTCTGGGTTCTGGGTTGAGCGTCGATTGCAGAATGTGGAATGCTCAAAAACCTTCTGACTGCTGTCTCATGGTAGAATTTGGTTCCAACGTAGAACCTAGAACGTAGAACGTAGAACAGATTTTAGGGGCCCCTATGCGAATGCTTGTCACCGGCGGCGCCGGTTTTATCGGTTCACATCTTTGCGAAAGACTCCTGAACGACGGTCACGAGGTGGTCTGCCTCGATAACTTCTTTACCGGGAGCAAGCGCAACATCTCCCATTTGCTGGAGAATCGTAGCTTTGAACTGATCCGCCATGACGTCACGGAGCCGATCCTGTTGGAGGTGGACCGCATCTTCAACCTCGCATGCCCCGCCTCCCCGATTCACTACCAGTACAACCCGGTGAAGACGACCAAGACAAGTGTCATGGGGATGATCAACATGCTCGGCATCGCCAAGCGGGTAAAGGCCAGGATTCTTCAGGCCTCGACCTCGGAGGTGTACGGCGACCCGCAGGTGCATCCCCAGACCGAATCGTACTGGGGAAACGTGAACACGCTCGGCATCAGGAGCTGCTACGACGAAGGAAAGCGGGTGGCGGAGACGCTGATGATGGACTACCACCGGCAAAACCATGTGGATATCCGGATTGTCAGGATATTCAACACCTACGGGCCGAAGATGGCCGAGAACGATGGACGGGTGGTCTCCAACTTCATCCTCCAGGCCCTGAAGGGCGAAGACATCACGGTCTACGGCCATGGCGAGCAGACCCGCTCCTTTTGTTTTGTCACGGACCTGGTGGAAGGACTGGTCCGGATGATGGACTGCCCCGGATTCACCGGCCCCGTTAACCTGGGGAACCCGACCGAGACCACCATCCTTGAATTCGCCCGGAAGATCATCGCGCTCACCGGTTCCAGCTCAAAGGTCGTCTTCAAGCCGCTGCCGGCGGACGACCCGAAGCAGAGGCAGCCCGACATCACCCTCGCCAAGAAGATGCTCGATTGGGAGCCCAAGGTGCAAGTGGATGACGGCCTGATGCAGACCATAGAGTATTTCAGTTCCGTTCTCGCTGCGGGGTAACGATGCAGAAACGGTTCTACCTGATACCTGCGGCGATGGTCATTTTCATCCTCTTTTTCACCGTTTTCGGGGACCGCGGGCTCTTGCGCATCAACCACCTGCACCGCGACCGCGACGAAATGCAGCAGCACCTGCAGGAGCTTAAGGGAGAGAACGACCGGCTGAAGCGGGAGATATCCGCGTTGCAGTCCGACCGGCGCTACCTGGAAAGCATAGCTCGGCGTGATTTCGGCCTGGTGCGTAGTAACGAGGTGATCTACCAGTTCCCGCCCCAGGAGAAAGCTACTCTCCCTGCGGCCAAGCCTGAGGTAAAGGGAGCCCCGTCTGCTGCTCCCAAGGCTCTCCCTTCGGGCGCTGTGGAACAGAAGGTGGAACAAAAGAAATAGTCAACCTTGTAGGATGCGGTGAGGCACGAACCGCATCGCTTTAAACGATGCGGTTCACTACGTTCACCGGCATCCTACGGTGATGTGCTTTGATTGATGGGGGTACTACTCGGCACCCTGCGGCGTCCATAATCAAGGTGACTCCCGTGCCTTGCCGGGTGCCTTCCAGATAGCAAAACGGGACGTGGGAGCGTCCCTCGCTGCATTCCCACGCAGGAGCGTGGGAACGATAACCGTCACTTCAGCACTGGCTTTCGGAGGAGTGCGCCGTAGCCGTGGTTGGATGCTCATCAGGCAACAAAAAGGGGTAGCAAAATGGCCGAAACTCGCAAACAGCACTGCGTGGTATGCGCCTGGCGCGAAAACTGCGCCAAGAAGTTCCGGGTGACCGATGGCGGAGCCCACTGTCCGGACTTTACCAGGGATGTCACCATCAAGGACCTGCCCGAAACCGAAGATACCAAAGAAAAGGGGGATACATTATGAAGGAGCAGCTGCGCGCATGCATCCTGAAGACAATCGAGGGGTGTTTCGCCGACGGCACGCTCACCTCGGGGATCGTCCCGGTTATCGGGGTCGAGAAACCGGCCAATCCTGAGCACGGGGATTTTGCCACCAACGTCGCCATGCAGATGGCAAAGCCGGAGCGTAAGTCGCCCCGCGCCATAGCCGATATCCTGGTCAACAAGCTCGCCGGAAGTTCCGACCTTATCAAGGACCTCCAGATAGCGGGACCCGGTTTCATAAACTTCTTCATTAAGGATGCCGCCTGGAGAGAGACCCTGGTCGAGATAGACTCCAAGGGGCCGCTCTGGGGGAGAAGCTCCGTCGGCGCCGGCAAGAAGGTGCAGGTCGAATTTGTCAGCGCCAACCCGACCGGCCCGCTCCACATCGGCCATGGCCGGGGTGCCGCGACCGGCGACGCCGTCGCCTCGCTCTTAAACGCCGCCGGTTTCGACGTGCAGCGCGAGTACTACATCAACGACGCCGGCAACCAGATGAACACCCTTGGGCTCTCCGGCCTGCTGCGCTACCGCGAGCTCTTGGGCGAAAAGGTGGAGTTCCCGGACAACTGCTATCAGGGCTCCTACATCATTGACATCGCCCGCGACGCGATCGCCAAGGTCGGGGACCGGTTCCTGAAGGCGCCGCAGGAGGAGGGTGTTGCCTTCTTCGCCAAGATGGGAGGAGACCTGATCCTGAAGGGGATCGACGAGGACCTCAAGTCCTTCGGCGTGGTACTCGACAACTGGTTTTCCGAGCAGTCGCTCTTCGACGACGGCAAGGTCGACTCGGCGATCAAGGAGATGCAGGACAAGGGGCTCATCTACGAGCAGGACGGGGCGCTCTGGTTCCGCACCACCGACTACGGCGACGACAAGGACCGCGTCGTGGTGCGCAGTAACGGCGTCACCACCTACTTCGCCTCCGACATCGCCTACCATCGCGAGAAGTTCGAGCGCGGCTTTGACTGGGTCATCGACGTCTGGGGCGCCGACCACCACGGCTACGTCCCGCGGCTGAAGGGGATCGTGCAGGGCCTCGGTAGAAACCCGGACGACCTCGGCATCATCCTGGTGCAGCTGGTAAGCCTGTTGCGCGACGGCGTCCCGGTCGCCATGTCGACCCGAAGCGGCGAGTTCGTGACCTTGAAGGAGGTCGTGGACGAGGTGGGCCGCGACGCGGCGCGCTTCTTCTTCCTGATGCGCCGCTCGGACAGCCAGCTCGACTTCGACCTGGAGCTTGCCAAGCGGCAGAGCTCGGACAACCCGGTCTATTACGTGCAGTACGCCCACGCCCGGATCAAGAGCATCTTCGAGACCGCGCGCGAGCGCGGCTTCGCGGCGCAGTTCGATAACGTCCAAATGGAGCTCCTGGAAAGCGCCGATGACATGGCCCTGATCAAGAAGCTCGCCGTCTATCCGGAGATCCTGGAAGCGGCCGCTCTCAACTTCGAGCCGCACCGCATCACCTATTACCTGCAGGAACTCGCGGGAGATTTCCACAGCTGGTACAACAAGAGCCGCGTGATCACCGAAGAGCCGGCGCTGACCCAGGCGCGGCTTTTCCTTTTGCACAGCGTCGCCGTCACCATCAAAAACGCGCTCACCGTCCTCGGTATTTCGGCGCCGGAGAGGATGTAGGGGGAAAGTCGCGTGCGTGATTACAGCGAAAAAAGGGGAGCATCCCGGGAGCCCATCGAACCGCGCAAGCCGATCGCAAAGAACCGGCCGCGCAAGGAGTCCGGCGGCATGCTCGGGGTGCTGCTGGTTTTCGCCTTTCTCTGCACCTTCGGCGCGGGAGTGCTTACCGGCTGGCTGGCCTTCAAGGGGACGCATAAAGCCGCCCCGGCGCCCGTGGCCCAGGCCGTGAAGAAGGAGGACCCGGCGCCCGCCGCTGCTGCGCCCAACGCCGATCTGCCGCTTAGCTTCTACAAGACGCTTCCCGCCGGGGGGAAGGGAGTCATCGGCACCGGGTTGAACCTGAAAAAGCCGGAGCCTCCCCCCAGCGCTCCACACCATCCCCAGGCGTCCTCCCCCGCGGCGGCGCCGGCTGCGGAGCCCGCCGAGGAACCCGCTACCGCGCCCGCAGCTGCAACCTCCGCCCCGGCAGCGGCCCCGACAGCCGCTGGAAAACCGGAGACTTCTGTGCGCTATGTGGTCCAGGTCGCTTCCTACCGCGAGAAGCAGGAAGCGCTGACCGCGCAGGGTAAGCTCGCTGGCAAGGGAATCGCGGCCTACCTGGTGGAATCGAAGCTTGGCGACAAGGGAATCTGGTATCGGATCAGGGTAGGGCGGCACCTGACCAAGGGAGAGGCCGCTGAGCTTGCCGCGAAATCCGGCAAGGGAGCCATCGTGCTTCCCGAATAGCTTTTTTGGCTGCTCGCGGTGACTTTTGCCAAGCTTGATGCTACAGTATCCCTGAACAAGGGGAGCTTATAATGGAAAAGAGGAAAAGGCTCGGCGAAATATTCGTGGAAAACGGCATCCTGACCGAGAAGACGGTGGAGCGGATGCTGCTGGTGGCCAAGCGCCTCAACAAGCGTTTCGGCACCGTCCTTGAGGAGTTGGAGCTGATCGACGGCGACGAACTGGCGCAGGCCCTGGCTACCCAGTATTCCTGCCGGGTTGCCAGCAACTTTGCCGGCTACTCCTTTGCGCCCGAGCTGCTCGCCATCATATCTGTCGACGTGGCGATGCAAAACAACATCTTTCCCCTGAAAATGGATCACAGACGGCTGGCGTTGGCAATGGCCGACCCGACCGAGTCACGGATCGTCAAGAACATCGCGACCAACAACGGGATCACCATCACCCCGTTCATCGCGACCCGCAAGGAGATCTACGCGGCGATCTGCAAGAACTATCTGCATAAAGAGGTCTGCACCTCGGCAAATAACACCGTTCTCGTGGTGGAGGACGACAAGCTGATCGGCACCACCTTCCGTGATATTCTCATCCGGCAGGGGTACCGGGTGATCTTTGCCGCCGACGGGCTGGAGGCCTACAAGGCCGTCCTGACCGAGCGGCCGCAGGTGGTCATCACCGACCTGTACATGCCGAAACTCGACGGATACGGCCTCTTCGATGCGCTCCATTCGGTTCCCGAGCTGAGGTCGATTCCGGTCATCCTGATCTCCAGCCCGCTCAGCTCCGAGGACGAGGTGAAGGCGTTCGAGCGCGGCTTCTTCGACTTCATCGCGAAGCCGGTCCGGGAAGGGACCCTGATCACCCGGGTGCGGCGGGCACTGCAGTTCTATGAAAGAAAATACCAGCTCTCCTGAGGGGGATGGGCGGTAACACGAGACGTCGCGATTGATACAACCTTCCTCCAGGCCCTTTTCTAGCTGGAGGTATTTGTTTGCAGGGGGCAGCAGATGAGCGAAATCCGGATCAAGTGTCCGCATTGCCGTAAAGAAACCATTCTCGGGCCCGAGAACCCGTTTCGTCCTTTTTGTTCCGAGCGCTGCAAGATGATCGACCTCGGCACCTGGGCCAGCGAAGGGTATCGGGTACCCGGTGAGCGGGCGCCGCAGGAAGACGAAGAGTCCGAGGAATAATCCTTATATTTTCAGTTAGTCATGCATCAACTTTAAAGGAGCACTTCATGTCACAAGTACGTCTGCGGTTCGCACCGAGCCCGACCGGTTTTCTCCACGTGGGTGGTGCGCGTACCGCGCTGTTCAACTGGCTTCTGGCCCGCAAGGAGCATGGAAAGTTTGTCCTGAGGATCGAGGACACCGACGTTGCCCGTTCCACGCAGGAATCCGTCGACGCCATCCTGGAAGGGATGACCTGGCTTGGTCTCGACTGGGACGAGGGTCCTTTCTACCAGTCCGACAACTTCCCGCTCTACAAGGAAAAAGTGCAGAAGCTGGTCGATGAGGGAAAGGCGTACAAGTGCTTTTGCACCTCGGAGGAGCTTGACGCCAAGCGGGAGCTGGCGGCTAAGGAAGGGGGCAAGCCGAGGTACGACGGCACCTGCCGCAATCTGGCTCCGCGTGAAAACGACGAGCGCCCCTTCGTGGTTCGCTTCAAGACACCCAAGGAAGGAACCACCTCCTGGGTCGATGCCATCAAAGGGAAAATATCCTTCGAGAACAGCGAACTGGACGATCTGATTATCCAGCGCACCGACGGCACGCCGACCTACAACTTCGTTGTTGTCATCGACGACGTCACCATGGGGATGACCATGGTAATCCGCGGCGACGACCATGTGAACAACACGCCGCGCCAGATCCTGCTGTACCAGGCCCTCGGTTCGCCGGTGCCGACCTTCGCCCACGTCCCGATGATCCTTGGTGCCGACAAGGCGCGGCTTTCCAAGCGCCACGGCGCCACCAGCGTCATGGCCTACCGGGATATGGGGTACCTCCCCGAGGCGATGGTCAACTACCTGGTCCGTCTCGGCTGGAGCTATGGAGACGAGGAGATTTTCTCGTTGGAAGACCTGATCCAGAAGTTCTCCATCGAGAGCGTCGGGAGATCCGCAGGCGTCTTCAACACCGAGAAGCTGCTCTGGTTGAACGCGCACTACATAAAGCATGGTGACCCGGTGCGACTGGCCGGTCTGCTAATCCCGTTCCTGAAAGAGCGCGGAGTCGATGTCGAGGCCGGACCGGACCTGGTGGACGTCGTGCGGACGCTGCAGGAGCGGTCGAAGACCATGCTGGAAATGGCCGATGGCGCCGTCTTTTACTACAAGGAAGTTACCGGCTACGACGAGAAGGGGGCCGCCAAGTTTTTCACCCCCGAGACCCCGGCGCTTTTAGAATGCCTGGTAGGTAAGCTTGAGGCGCTGGCGAGTATTAGCCTGGAGTCAATCGAGGCTTCCTTCAAGGAGCTCTGCGAGGAGAAGGGGATCAAACTTGGCGGGATCGGACCTGCGGTGCGTCTTGCCCTGTCCGGCTCCACTGTTTCCCCCGGCATCTACGAGATGATTTTGGCCTTCGGTGTTGCCGAGACCAGAAGGCGTCTGGAGCATGCCATCGCCTTCATAAAGGGGTAACCGTTTCGTAGGGGCGACCGGCGGTCGCCCGCCTCGAACGTCAGTTAAAATAGAGAAACCCGCCTGGCAGAGATGTGCCAGGCGGGTTTTGTGTTTTAGTTCCGGGGCGACCTCCCATTAATACGCCTGCCGCGAGCCGGATCTAGCCGGAATGGTAGAAACGGGCGACCGGCGGTCGCCCGCCTCACACATCACTTAAGCGACGCGATGTACCCCTTGATCCCGGAGAGTATCCCCTCGGCGGTGAGATCCTGATACTGGGGATCCTTCAGCTTCATTTCGTCGCGCTCATTGCTGACGAAGGCGGTTTCCACCAGGATGCTCGGCATGGTGGCACCCACCAGGACGTAGAAGGGGCCCTGCTTCACCCCGAGGTTCTTCACTCCCGGGTAACCGGTCTGCGCCTTCTTGTGCAACGACTTCTGTACCTCGTCTGCCAGGTGCGCCGAGTCGTTCAGCTTGTAGTTCGCCATCAGGTCGAAGAGCACCGCCTGCAGTACGCTCACCTTCTCAAGCGTCGTCCCGTTCTCCTTGGCCGCCAACTGCGCCGCCTTCTCCGTCTTGGCCAGGTTCAGGTAATAGGTTTCGATCCCGTTCGCCGCCCGGTTCAGCGAGGCGTTGGCGTGGATGGAGACGAAGAGGTCCGCCCCCACCTTATTGGCGATGGCGGTACGCTCCTGCAGCTCGATGAAGACGTCGGTCGAGCGGGTCATGACGACGTCGATACCGAGCTCTTCCCTGATCTTTTGCGACAGCTTCAGGCCGATCTGGAGCACGATATCTTTTTCCCGGGTCCCGGTGGGGCTGGAGGCCCCGGGATCGTGCCCGCCGTGACCCGGATCGACCACGATTCTCCTGATTTTCCCAGGCTTGAACTTGGTAGGCTTATTCTTTTCCTCCGGCTTCACCTTCTCGGGCGGCGGCGGTTCGGGTTTGGCGGTCTCGATCACCTCCTTGGTGGAGGAGATCTCCTGTCTGCGCTCACCCTTCACGTCGATAATGATGCGAAAAGGGTCCGACATGGTGAATATCTTGTAGTCCTTGATGCTGTCCAGGTCGAGCACGACACGGACCGTGGAGGCCCGGTACTGGGCGATCCTGACGCTCTTCAGAAGCCCGTCGCCGATAGTGAGGTCTTTGATCCCGAGGGGCACTTTCGTTCCCGGGATGTCGAGGTATAGGCGGCTTGGGATCTTGTGGCTTTCGAAGCGCACCTCTTTTTCCAGCGCGATGGAGATGCGGGTGTAATCCGGCGTGGACCAGTGCTTTAATTCGGTGACCGCGACCGCACCCTCGGAGGCTTCGGCTATGGAGGACCAGGGGAGCAGGGGAGCCAGCAAGAGCGGGGCCTGAACGGCCAAAAACTCACTCACCACCCAGTGCTGATAGGGAGCCGATAGGCCGAGATATTTTAAGAATTCCCTTCTGCGCATATGCCGCTAACTCCTGTGTTGATACTGTTAAAATGCCAGAGTCCTGGCACTGAGGAACCCGGGCACCCGCAAGGGGTGCCCCTACAAAGGCTTACCCTGCGGGTATCCTGGTAATTTCCTTGCGGGTATCCTTGTAGTTCCGGCTTCTGAGGACCCCTTGCGGGTATTCTCGCAGATTCCTGTAGGGGTACCCCTTGCGGGTACCCTGTTGTCTAAAGCATGCGCTTAAGTTCATCCACCAGGTTAAGTGCTTCCAGCGGGGTGAGGGTGGTCACCTCCACGCCCTTGAGCCGGTCCCGAAGCAGGTCATTATTCATGCCGAAGAGGGAGAGCTGCGGGGACGGGGCGCTCTGCTTCTGCTTGCCGCGCGCCAGGCGCGGGACCCCTCCCTCGCCGTATTCTCCCTTCTCCAGGT
>Ga0209123_1001381_pt1 | contig 24317 bp, 11 predicted proteins | sample BarGraIncu00431A_FD_184500 | JGI IMG/M metagenome (GOLD analysis project Ga0209123, IMG submission 184500) | Arctic peat soil microbial communities from Barrow, Alaska, USA - Barrow Graham LP Incubations 004-31A (SPAdes) (version 2) | ecosystem: Environmental > Terrestrial > Soil > Wetlands >...
CCTTGTTCGCTGAATTTATTAGATTTAGCTCTTGCCTCATCCGATACAGCAGTAAAAACATCAAACAACAAACCATCGTTGAATGAAGCTGCCATACCAATAGCCTGAGGAAAAACAGTAGCTACTCCAGAGCGACCTACACCATGTAAAGCTTCGTTCCACCACTCATACGCCTTGATTCCCAGTCGGGGTATAGCAGGAGAGTTATTTTGCATTAAAGTGGCCTTTTCGCTAAGTGTTAGGCGAGAAAGCAAATCCGTTGCTCTTTCTTCAGCACTTAATTTAGTATTTTGATAGGGAAATTGTTGAGCCGACAGACTTATCGTAAATAAAATACTTATGGTTATCAGTAAACTTTTTTTCATCGTTTTGTATTAGTTAGTTAATTTCTATTGTGTGTTTTCCTTTAGTAATTCCGTTCTCGTTGAAAGCATCAATAGTGAAATAGTATTTTTGTAAACTATTTAAACTTCTAATGGTTAACGAATCTGTTCCAAGCACTTGATAGTTATGATACAATTTATCTTTCGAAGCACCGTATCTGATGTTATAACCTACGGCATCGGGTTTCTTTTCCCATTTCAATTTTACAATACAACGATCATTCTGATCATGCTCTATATTCAATTTTTCAACAGTTGTAGGTGCATTTCCACCCGCATTTCCAAATACACGTAAACCTGCAATAGCAAATGTTCCGCCAGGAACTTTGTAATTGATGAGTTTTATGTAACGAGCTTTTATAGGTGTTTTCAATTCAATATAATCGTGTGGAACATCCATTTTATTCAACGTTTTATCTGCCAATGTTTTCCAAGTTTTATTATCGTTGGAATACTGGAGTAGATATTGATAATAAATATTCGGTTCACGGCCAAAAAGCTTTGTATCATTCTCGGCATAATTAATCTGAATAGCATTTACTGTACATGATTTCTGTAAATCCATACTTATCCACTCACCTTTATTGCCCGTTTTAGCACTCCAGAAGGTACGTATATCTTCGTTGGCAGCGTAACGTTTAGGATAATTTGGCAATTCGGAAGATACTTGTACCGGTTTATTATACGACAACAACATCCACTGAGGGAACAATTCTTCAGGGCTGGAAATCTTTTTAGTAGGAACCTTATATGGGAAATCGCCAAAGCCTGTGTAAACATACATAACCCCATCTTTATCAAAGAAAGTAGGGAAAAATCCTAAACGACGCTCGAACATGTGTTTTTGAGAAATAGTCATGGTCGATACGTGCCAGTAATTACCGTATTTATCCTGAAATGTGCTACTATGTCCGGCACCTGCAATAAATCCTTCAGGTTTGTATGAAACAGGATTATGTTCAGCCAATTTGAATGGACCAAGAGGTTTATTTGAAACATAAACTCCGTCACAGTAGCTCTTGAATTCAGTACCAGGTCCGGAATACTGTAAGTAATATTTACCATCGTGTTTAGTCATCCACGAACCTTCAATCCATGGATTAGCACCTTTTTCATTGTAATCGCCGGAACGTTCCCAACCATAATTTTTTTTGTCACTATTCAGAAGTACCACCGAATTTCCAATTGGATTGAATGTTATAGCATCCAATTCAACACCTTCTATCGGATTTCGGTTAGAACAACCGTAATAGAAATACAATTTACCATCATCATCCACAAACAGGTCAGGGTCAGTCATTCCAATTGGGAATGCTGAATTGACAACCTTCCAGTTACCTGATTTTGGATTGCCTGTCTTAAATATAGTAATAGGTGCTCCTTTGGAAGCCATAAAGTACATGGTATCATTCATCACTACAACTGTAGGGGCATAATCTTCCAAAGGAAGGTCTTTGCTTGTTATTATATCCCAATGTATGAGATCTGCAGAATGAAAGTAACCTCCGGATTTAGACGCGAACAAATAATATTCATTTTTAAATGTAACCATGGTAGGGTCAGCCGCTTCACGTCGTGATGGAGCATCGAGACAAAACCTATAACTAAGGTTTACCGGATTACACATGGTGGTTTGTTTTAGAGTACTAACACTCTTTTTTTGAGAATACATAGTAAATGTACAACTCAAGCAAACAAATACTAAAAGGGTTTTTGTGATTTTATTCATGAAGATTTATTTAATGTGTTTTTACTTACTTGCTGAAAATGGTGAAGCTGGCAACCCTTCTTTGTTTTTTAGGTTTGCATAAGCCGGATTATCGTCCCATGCATATCGTACAACTATTGGATTAGCGACTTTTCTACTCCATACTTTTACCTTGTTGATAGAAATTACAACCGCATTTGCCCATTCAAATTTTCCATCAGTACCTGCAATTTGGAAACCATCCAGAAGGCTATTGGTGAATAGCCCATTACCTACCGATGTAAAAGTAAGAATGATGCTATTATTGGAAATTTCCATCGATTCATATAATGGCCCTGAGCTGATTACCGAACTATCGTGATACGCTACCCGAGCGGCTTCCATTGCCAGCCGACGAGCTACTTCTTTTTTATTTAATGGGTGAATGTCGTTCCACTCACCAATATCGTAAGTTACAGCCATCCCTGTATTAGGCAATTCCAAAGTACGCCGGTGAGCTTCTCGCACATTAGCCATACCACTTTCTACAGGTTGTTTATTAGGAACCCCTAAATTGGCAATCTGAGCAAATATGAATGGCATGTCGGGTTGGTTGAACTTTGCACGCCAGCTTGTAATCAAATCACTAAATAATTGCTGGTATTCTTCCATTTTTGTTCCTGTATTGGATTCTCCCTGATACCAGATTGTTCCTTTTAAACGGTAGCCAATTATAGGACTTGTCAGGCTATTATACAATCCGGCAGGACGAGTACCGCCACCGTCTCCACCTTGTCCCATAGCAGGTTTCAAAGAAGCACCAATATGATACTTCCACTGACCTGTTAAATCAATTTTATGTGAACCGATTCGTACTTCATAGGGTTTATCTTCCACAAATCCGCCTTTACCACCAGGGCATATTACCCGTACCATTAGTTTATTTTTCCCTGGTTTCAAAATACCAACAGGTAATTTATATATCCGCGGAGGGTATTGATAAGAAATAGTACCAACAAAAATACCATTTACAAAAGTTGAATCACTGTCAATTATTCTACCCAAGCGAAGGATAGCATCTTTATTATCCAATGAATCAACAATGTCAAATTCCTTATAAAACCAAATTGAACCCATACGCAGGTCAACACCTTTGTCGGACCAATATCCCGGAAGAGAAATTTGAGGCCAGTCGGAAGTATTTACATCGCCTTTTGACCAACGACCCAAACCCGGATCATTTTTAGCCAGTTCAGCGTTAAAATTAAAACGAGCCGGACTTGTTGCAGCAGTTCTTGTTGCATGAATAGAATCTGCTTTGGCTCTGGCAGCAGTCCACTTATCCATATAAGATTTCATAAAATCTTCACTTACCCACGTCTCAATAGCTGAACCTCCAATCGCATTATTGATAAGTCCAATTGGTACCTTATATTTTTGATACAGCTGATCTCCGAAGAAATAAGACAAGGATGAAAAGTTCATGATGTTCTCCTGAGTAGCAGGAAGCCATGTTCCTTCTATAAAATCATTTTGAGGCGTTTGCGAATCAGTACGAATTGATGGCTTGAAATAACGGATATTGGTATTATTCGTTTGTTCTATTTCCTTTTGATATAAATCGAGTACCCTGTAAACCATCAATTCCATATTTGACTGACCTGAACACAACCAAACATCACCCATCAAAATATCATTGATTTCAATTTTATTTACTTTCATGGTATAAGGACCGCCTGCTGCAATGGCAGGAAGATCCACTTTCCAGTTTCCTTGTTTATCGGCTTTGGTTTGGTATATCTTTCCCATAAATTCTACTTTTACTTTTTCGCCCCTATCAGCCCAACCCCATATTTTTAATGGCGTATCCCGCTGAAGTACCATACCATCGCTGATAAGACGAGGCAGTTTTACGGTAGCATATACGTGATTTGAATATAGAGCTACTACAATCAGGATTAATAATGATATTTTACTGAACGATTTCATTTGTCTACTTCTATTTGTGTTGATATTTTACTTTCAGGTGCTCCCAGATAACTCGGTTTTAAACCGCCGGTATTAATTAATATCTTTTGCAGAACAAGTCCCGGTTCCTTTACCGAAAAGCGTAACGTGTGTTTTCCTACCGACTCAATTCGATGTTTGGTAACTGACTTTATGATATGCTCGGCTTGCCAACGGCCTAATTCTCCTTTGTAATGACCGTTCAAATTTATCTGCTGAGGTGCTGCATCATCAAAAGCTATTTCGTATCGAAGCCCCTTATTGGCATTAAAATTAAGTGTTGGAGAAAATAAAAGTTGTACTTCGAACTCACCTGTATTTGCAAATTCTATATCATATTCAACATAGATATGCTCATTTTCTTTTGGATAAACATTTTGAGGCGTTGTGGTTATAGTCGACTTCGTTTTTCCTAAATAAGGAATGACTTGCCAGCTAATTCTATCCGAATTAACTGCTCTGTTGAAATGTTCTGCTTCAATGGATACATAACCATCGCTCTCTACAAAAACCTTTTCTGCATTAGTGTTTTGGCTGTCAGCTGAAACATAAACAACATCCGGCATTTTTCTTTTTCGAGGTTCTTGCCACGATGCATATCCAATATGTATCTGATCCATCATGTGATTCCACTTTCCATCAGAAATGACATGATTATAATTGTATGTCAATAACGAATCTCTTGTATAACACTCCTGCACTTTATCTGCCCAAATATTGGCCTGAACATCTTTGGTTTTAGCATAAAATTTATTTTTTGCTACTGCATAATACATCTCGTAAAGATTGCTACAAGCATTGACCGGATATAATACTAACTGATCGAAAGTATTCTTGTACTTATTTGGTAATGTATAATATAAACGAAGTGCGTCTAAAGCCAAATTACGATAATCAGCCGTTACATTTTCAAACTCATTATAATTCTCAAGACTGTAAGTTCTATCGTTCAGCGTTTCGGGAGTTACTCTTCTGTTATACTTTGTATAAAGATTAATAATAAGTGCTGCTTCTTTAGCATAGGGTTGTCCAAACTGCTCGGCGCACCAATCTTCGGTGTGAGTTAATAGATTTTGTGCATTAAACTTAGATGGGTCCCATGCCATATCAAGGAAAAAGCTAATAGGATATTCCATGGGTTTCAGGTCACCTACATTGACAACCCAAAGTTCTTGTACCCCGTGCGTATAGCTCAGATTCATTTGTTCCCAAACACGCTGAATAGGACTGATGTTAACCCACTTTGAATTACGGGGAGCGCCTACATAATCGAAATGATAATACATACCATAACCTCCTTTACGCGGTTTGGCATTAACATCCGGGAGTTTCCGTACATTGCCCCAGTTATCATCGCAGAATAATAAGGTTACATCGTCGGGCACACGCATTCCGTGGTCATAATAATCTTGTACTTCCTTGTACAATGCCCATACTTGTGGCGTTTTTTCAGCCTTCTGGCCAGTAACATCTTCGATAATCTTGCGCTGATCCTTTACTATTTGTTCGAGCAAAGTAATATTTGTTCCCTCGCCCATAGCCTCGTCACCGTCTCCACGCATACCAACTGTAACCACCTTATCCCAATTCTTACTTCTTTCAATACCAAACTTCCAGGATTCTTTTAAAGCATCAGCATTTTTAGCATAATCCCAAACTTTAGATAGTTTATTTCTTTCAGTATATCTATGCCAATCTTGCTGAGCCATTGCCATAGGTTCGTGATGCGATGTTCCCATAACAATTCCCATTTCATTTGCCAATACTCCATTTGCAGGGTCATCGTCGTAAAAGGCATTTCCCCACATGGCAGGCCAAAGATAATTCGCTTTTAAACGAAGCAATAGCTCAAACACTTTTTCGTAAAACTTACTGTTGAAACCTCCGAAAGTTTCGCGCGACCAACCACTAAGCGCAGGAGCCTCGTCGTTAAGAAAAATACCTCTGTACTTTACTTTGGGGCTATCAGTAACATAACGACCATTTTTCACAAGTAAGGACTCGTGTTTTGCTACCGGTACATCTGCCCAGTAATACCAAGGTGACACACCGATACTTCTGGACAGGTCATAAATTCCATAAATAGTACCTCGCTTATCGCTTCCGGCAATAACAAGAGCTTTTTCAATTCCAGGAAGCGGAGAATCAATTGTTTGAATAACGAAAGATTCCCATTTTCCTGAGATATTTTTTACATCCAGTTTTTTATTTTTAATCAATAGATCAATAATCGGGCTTTTACCAATTGTTCCAACAACAACTATTTCTTTAACATCAGGCTTATTGGTATATTTTATTTCAGGCTCGCGTCCGGTAACTTTACCAATATCCGTTTTTAAATTTTTCAGAGCGGTAATTACTCCCGGGTAGTCTTCGGAACTAATAACCAACGGAGTTGAACCTTTGGCAGAATTTGACAATACAAACTGGTTCTCCGCTGCTGTTGTGGTTACATAAGTTGGCTCTCCAACTGCATAGGCATCGAAAGACAAAAGTAACATCAACACACTGAAAATTTTATACAATATCCTGTTTTTCATATATTGAAATGATATTTTATTTATTTTTAGAGAATTTACTCCAGGGTTTCATTAATTTACGACTTACCCAAAATCCCTCATTCAAAGTGAGAGAGACTTTGGGTAAGACCTTTTCAAAGCAAATTGATTTTTACTCTGAATTAATCCTTTCTATTTAAAAAGCCAGTTATCCACTTGATTAATTTAAAATCGGAACGGCTTACATATTCCGATTTATTTATTCCTATTTCCTACAAATTATAGTATATACTTTGCCTGCTTCAGTAGGTAAATCGTATAAATAGGTCGTTTTTAGTGTCACCGGATCAAGTTTTGCCGAAGCTGAAATTAGCGGATCTTTTACTTTTACAATTTCAAAGAACGGATTCGGGTTTTCACCAGATGCCAATTTCATTGCTTTTCCACCAGCCAAATTAACTTCATTTGGGACGCGGATACGGCAATTTCCTCCCAAATTCGATTTGATGGTAATTTTTTGAACCTTATTATTTTCCCAAGCAATACTCACTTCAAAACCGCCATATGCTTTTAGACCTGTGATACTTCCATTTTTCCAGTCATCTGGCAATGCAGGTAAAATATCAATTGAACCATCATGACTTTGAAGTAACATTTCAGTTATCCCCGAAGTACATCCAAAGTTACCATCAATCTGGAAAGGTGGATGCGCATCGAAGAAATTAGGATAAGTTCCACCGCCACCACCAAAACCACCTTTAGCCGGATCGACCAATGTTAGTTGGTCTGAAATAAGCTTGCGGGCATGGTTACCATCTAAAAGGCGAGCCCAGAAGTTAACTTTCCATCCCATTGACCAACCGGTTGAAACATCACCCCGGTAATTAAGCGAAGTACGTGCTGCATCAAATAATTGTGGAGTATTGTAAGGAGTAATTTGATTACTCGGGAATAAACCATACAAATGTGATACATGTCTGTTATGATCATTCGGATTATCCCAGTCTTCCAACCACTCTTGCAATTGACCCAATCGGCCAATTTGCATAGGAGGAAGACGATCAAGTATTTTTTGAAAATCGGCTACTTGCGCTGCATCTTTTTTCAGCAATTTTGCTGTTTTAATTGTTTTTGTAAATAAGTCGAATAGCAACTGATTGTCAATGGTACATCCGGCAACTAATGCACTTCGATGACCGGCCGGAGTATTTTCCGGAGACACAGAAGGACTTACCACTAACCATTTATGAGTAGGTTCTTCAATCAGAAAATCTTTATAAAATTCACAGGCTGATTTCAATACGGGATAAACGGATTCGAGATATTTTAGATCTCCGCTATATAAATACTTTTCCCACAAATGTTGAGATAACCAAGCACCTCCCATAGGCCATTGACCGGCATCGGTAAAATCGACCACACCGGTGATGCGCCAAATATCGGTATTGTGATGTGCTACCCAACCATCGCAACCATACATTACTTTGGCAGTTTCCTTACCAGACTCCGAAAGCTCTTTGACCATTTGAATCAAAGGCTCGTGCATTTCGGAAAGATTGCACTTTTCAGCAGGCCAATAGTTCATTTCAGTATTTATATTGATAGTGTATTTACTATCCCAGGCAGGATTGTTGCTTCCATTCCATATGCCCTGTAAGTTAGCAACTTGCCCATCGGGTTGTGACGAACTTATTAGCAAATAACGCCCAAATTGATAATACATGGAAACAAGCTCAGGGTCATTACTTTTCGAAAATTTTTTTATTCTCTGGTCTGTTGGTGATTTAGCTGCAGGAGAAGTTCCCAGGTCGAAACTTACACGATTGAAATACTTCTGAAATGCAGCAATATGATCCTTCAATATTTGGGAATAAGGTTTCTTTTCAGCAGAAGCAAGATAGTTGGTACATTTTTCAACTTCGTTGGCAGTCAGAGTTTTATAATCTACAAAGTTTGTTGCAATTGAAATCATTATTACCACTTCATTGGCATTGCTTACATTGATTTTATTTGATTCAATGGACGTAGTACCACCGGTATTGATAATTTTGGCACGAGTATCGAATTTAACCTGACCGGTTACTCCTTCGTGAGTACCAGAAAGACCTGTCATTTCGAGTGTATGTGCATCCAAAGCGGTTGAAGACTTTTGCAATTGACTGTCAAAGCTTGCTGAGAATGAAAGTTGACCCTGTTTGCTGGCAGTTAGTCTAATTACAATTACCTGATCGGGCTGTGACGCAAAAACTTCACTTTTATAAGTAACATCACCAACCTTGTACGTTGTTGTTGTGATTGCCTTTTCCAAATCAAGTTCACGGTAATAATCGGTGTAACTATCGCAATTATTGAAAGCCAGATTAATATTACCAATAACCTGAAACTTAGAACCATGCAATTGCTTAGCTGTTAAAAATTTATTTGAAAGCGTATTTGCCCGTTCGTAATTTCCTTTGAAGATATAGTAGCGAATCGAATCCAATCCTTTCAACCCATCGGGGTTATCGTTTCGGGACGGTCCGCCCGACCAAAAAGAGCTCTCGTTGAGCTGAACTTGTTCTTTGACAGGATTACCAAAAACCATCGCGGCAATGCGCCCGTTCCCCAAAGGAAGTGCTTCATTCCAATTACTTGCCGGTTTATCATACCACATTTTCAGCTTCCCACCTTTCTGTGCATTGGACTGAGCCATAGACAGAAGGGCAAGAATTAAAATTAGTACTGTAAATTTAAATGTTCTCATACTCCTTTTTTCGTTTAAAATCCAATGAAACTCGCAAGAAAGATTATCTTCATTTGCTGCAAATCTTTGTACATGCTCATTTCATGTTTGAATTAAAATTTATTTAGTTTGTATTTGAAGTACAGTGATCGAATAAGCAGGGAAACTTTGCTCGCTGCGTTTGCCGAGTCCTTTTACGATAGTTGTAGAAGGTACAATTTTCTCCGGTTCGGTAATTGTATTTGTGTCTTCAGGACTAGATGCTTTCAAAGTGATTGCCGTACCTTTCGAAGCAACACTGGCAACTCCTTGTATGTCTAGTTTTACTTTTTGAGCAATTGCAGTAGAGTTCACAACTTTTAAATAGATAATTCCTGTTTTAGTATTTTTGGTAACTGAGAAAAACATTGCCGGTATTACTTTAGGCTGTACGCCTGCCGCTGAGTCGCGGTCATTTGGTTTTTTAAGTTGTGTCGGAAGATCTTTTGCCTCAAATTTCACTACCTGATCACCAAGATTCCGGCTGAACATTTTTTGTACATAATAAGCCGGAGAACCAAAGCTAGTAAGCGTATTGTATCCGATCAAATCCGATTTCCATTGCATTCCCCCGGGATTTACATTCACAAAAAGCGGTGCATAGCAGTGCATTAACACTAAATCCGAATTGCGTTCCAATCCTGTTAAAAACGCAGCATCACCGAGAGCAGAATTGAAGTTTGTTGTAGGAAAACCTTCTCGTGTAGCCCATTCGCCTACAAAAATCTTAGGTCCGTTTCTATCGTATTTATCATATTGCGATGCCATTTCCTGCATTTCAATCGAATTGCGGTAGAAATGCTCATCTACTAAATCAGGATTTTTGGGAATTGGGAAACGACCTGAAAGCCAATCGTTTTTTCCACCAACTGTAGAAATAATTTTTAACTGAGGATATTTAGCGCGAATGGCTTCAGCAAACTGATTAAACCGTTTTGCATAACTACCCGAACGATCGAAACCATCTTCGTTACCAATTTCCACATACGAAAGTGGAAAAGGAGCCGGATGTCCGTCTCTTGCACGAATAGCCCCCCATTTGGTTGATTGATCGCCAATAACGTATTCTATTTCTTCAAGTGCCTCGTCAACAAAAGGTTGTAAAAGTTTCGGATCATCTAAATAATCGCCTTTAAGGGTATATCCTGCAAATACTGCCAAAAGCGGTTCCATCTTTAAATCTTCACACCACATAAGGAATTCAAATAAACCCATACCATCTGTTGAACGGTAACCCCAGGGTCCCTGGTGTCCGGGGCGTTGGTCTAATTTTCCGATCGTTTTTTTCCAATCGAAACGGCTTGAAAAATATTCACCTTCCATATAATTACCACCCGGGAATCGCAAGAAAGAAGGCTTCATATCAGCCAATAGCTTCATGATATCAGGACGGTTTCCATTAGGCGTATTGTTGTAAGTCGGTGGAAATAAGGAAACCAGACTGAACCAGTACTCACCCGCATCGGTTGTTGAAATTACAAAACGCGTATTTGCCGTTGGTGTTACATTATCAGCTGTGGTAAGTGTAAGCTGGTATTGCTGCCAGCCGCTTCCTATTGCCTTAGTTTGGGCTTCGGCATAAACCGTTTTTCCATCAGTACTCTCTATGCTGAGTTTTAGCGGAGATGTTTTGCTTGCTTTGGCGTAGAAAGAAGCTGTATAGGTAGTTTTTGGGCGAACCGGAATACCCCAATAACCGTCGTTTGCTACACCAATTCTTGAACCTGCATTTTGAGCATCTAATTTTAATGAAACTGAAAGAATATCATTTACCGGATTTTGTCTGTCTAACGATATTTTTCCTTTTGCGTCTCCTTCTTGAACTAATGTCCAATGATCAGGAGTCCTTACATTATCTTTAAATGAACGGTTACGGATTAATTCGGCATATAAACCTCCATCATAAGAGTAATTAATTTCCTCGGTCATCAGTCCGTAAAGCCTGGGAGGAACCTCAAAACCCTGTTGATCGAGTTTGATTGTAACAGTTGGTGATTGGGCATTCACGTTTGTATTAAACAAAAGTAATCCCGAAAAGGCAAGAACAAAGAGCTTGTGTAGTTTCATTTTGAGCATCTTATTAACCAGTTAATATTTATTATGTATTTATTTTCGTTTTATAAACTCATTGCAAAAAATTCATTCGGTACCATCAATACATCCCGTTTATTACTTGCTGTATCGAAAATACCAATCTTGTTACTTAAACAATGTTTGAGCAAAATTGAATAAATTATTTCTCCAAACCGGCCAGGTATGCCCTCCGGGATATTCACTGTATGTATATTTAATTTTCATCTCATCAAGCTTTGAACGCATGATCTGACAATTTTGCCATGCAATGTCTTCTTTGCCCCCTTGAGAAATCCAGAATTGTTTTAAATTTGCATTGATCTTATCGGCATTGTTCTGCCAGTATTCATACTGCGGATCAGTAAGTTCTTTTTGGTTGGCAAACCAGCCTGAACTGAATACTCCGAGGTACGAAAACATATCGGTATTCCTAACCCCTGTATAAAGTGTTTGAATACCACCCATCGACAATCCTGCAAGTGCGCGATATTGTGCCTCGGCTTTTATACGGTAATTTTTCTCTACAAATGGAATAATAACTTGCTTCAACTCTTTATCAAATACTTTTAATGATTCTTCTCCAAAACCATTTAAAGGTAAGTTTCCATCAACCATAATCACAATCATAGGAACGCTCTTTTTGGCTGCAATAAGGTTGTCGAGAATCAAATCGGCTTTGCCCTGTGTAGCCCAGCCTCGTTGGTCTTCACCTCCACCGTGCAGAAGGTATAGTACTGGATATTTTGCACTGAAATTTTCGTCGTATCCCGGAGGAGTATACATGTAAAATTCACGCCATGTATTTGTTACATTTGAATAATAGCGTTTGATACGAATATCGCCATGCGGAACATTTTTCTCTTCGTAATATCCATCTCCTTTAAAAGGTACTTCAAAACCACTTGCCATACGCCCCATACCATAGAATGTTTCACTTGCAGGATCAGCAACGGAGACACCATCGATAACCAGTGAATAATAATGAATACCTTCGCTTAAAGAATCGGAGGTTACTTCCCATATGCCTTCGCTGTTTTTTACCATGTCGTATTTTTTGCCAAAATCAAGTTGTACCTTTTGAGCTTCAGGGGCTTTAATCCGAAAAACAGCACGACTGTTTGGTGAAATTTGAGGATATTTTGCTGATCTTACATTTGTTTCAGCAGGTCGGCCTACATTACTTATTTTATCAAATGATGTAACATCTACAGGCTTAAATAGAAGTTGAGAATACATATATAGGCTGCTTTTCCAAACTTTGAAATCATGATAACCATGATCTACGTAAAAAATATGAGGAACTCCATTGGCTTTCATATAATCGTGATTGCGCTTGCTGAAATTCATCAAACCATCTTTATCACCACAAGAAATCCAAAGTAATTTCAGTTTAGTTTTGGCGAAATCCGGATTAGGCATCAATTCTTGAGGTTGTTTGGTATTGGGTGCCGATGAAAATCCACCTACCCATGCAAATTTATCAAGATTTCCAAGACCAAAGTTCAACGATTGCCCGCCACCCATAGACAATCCTGCAATGGCGCGATGTTCGCTATCTTTAATTACCGGATAATTTTTTTCGATATATGGAATTAAATCGTTCAACAAGTCCTTTTCGAATGTTGCGAAAGCCTGCACTTTATCAGCCGCCATAATATTGCCTGTAGCACGGTCATCTTTCATAGCTCTACCGTTTGGCATTACCACAATCATAGGCTCAACTTTATCTTCTGCATAAAGGTTATCCAAAATAACCTGTGGCTGACCACCGTTAAACCATTCCTTTTCGTCACCACCAATGCCATGCAATAAGTAAAGTACCGGATATTTTTTTTCTTTTGAAAACCCGGGAGGTGTATATATCAGCGCTTTGCGTTCATTACCAACTGTTTTCGAAAAATAAGTAATTGTATCAATTTTACCGTGAGGAATACTTTCCTGAACAATGTCGAATCCTAATGGTGCAGGAGTTATTATATTTTGTGAATTGACATTGTATCCAAACGACAGAAATACTGCAATAATGAGAATAAAAACTTTCATGATTTATGGTTATTTTGGGTTATTTTGGGTTTTTCTATTAGAAAAATCGCTTAATCGGATGAATAGTTTCAGGAATATTTTTTCAATCCAAGTCTAAAGTGCATCAAAAATAGTCCTAATATTTAAAAATCACTTTTAAATTTAGATTCTCTTTTTAAAAAATTAGGTATTTATCAAAACAATTGTTTCATTTTCACGTAAAAATACTGTTTGTGGATTCTCTTTAGATGCTCTCAGTTGGTTCCGACAGGTTTCTTCACATAGGACATAAGGTTTATTTTTCCATGTATCATACACGTTTTTGCAATATATAAATTAGAAGAAACGTCTTTGTAAAGTTGCTGTCCATTATGTAGCGGTTAACATTTGTTCAATCAAAAAAAACGACTTTGATAGTAATGCCAACAGTATATCTAAAAAATAGTCCAAAACTATTTTTTAGATATACTGTTGTTAATGCCGATGCAAACAGATAAATAGTACAATGAGCCAAAGTCGAAATTGGACTAAGTCAATAGGAAATAAATAATGTCCTATAATTTTTGATAAAACTTCTGCAATTCAAAGTTCTATCACCTTCTCAATGAACTTCTCTTTTTCCTTTTTCTTTCTCACTTGGGAGAAAGTATCCACCAGCTGGTGGTGGATAGAGGTCTGGGGAGAGTCTGTCCTGCTACTGACGGAGTAGGGGGAGAGGTCTAATTTCAAAAATAAATAAAACACGCCATTATATTGTTCCAATTACTTATATTGTATGTGCAATTGGTTTAATATCTCACAAAAACATATTAATGTACCTTTGGCGTAATTATTTGATAATTCCCGCTTAAATGCATGAGACTAAATAGATACAACAAACCATCATAGTATGGGTCAAAATATCCGTCCTCATAAGGTTCCAGTTTAGCATTCCACAAGGCATCTACAAACTTCCTGCTTTTAGGTTGTGTGCCCATAATTGATGTCGTTGCAGCGGTTGAAACCAGTCCTAATGAATGGCGCAATTTTTTAAATCCTCCTGCCTGAAGAATAACCTCAGGACGGCTTCCATCCACATTAAACTGATCCTCAAACGTATCAATTCCCTTATCTGACAAAAAGTTTTGAATCCGGCTACAGTATTCCTGTTGCCACACTTTATCTTTGGCAAACCATGCATAATCCATGGCGATATTCATGGGGACACGCCATGAATCGTACCTGAAGGCCGCAGGCATCCAACGGGAAGAACGTGGTTTCCCGTCAAATTCTGTATAATCAGCATTGAGTGCCGTTACAGGATGGCATGCTCTGTGAAGGTATACTCTGGCAGAATCGGCACAATCGCGATAAAATTGTTCTTTCCCGTCTTTAGCATATTCAGCCCAGACCTCAAAAAAAGCAGGTAGATTATAAGATGGATCCGTCCAGTTATATCCGCCGTTATCAGGAGTAAATGTAATCAGTTTGTGTTCTACATTTATAAGGTTTCTGACTCCCCCTGTACCGTCTTTACTCCACATGGCATCCAAAATCTTTCGGGCTTCTGCGTAGTAGTTGATCCCCGTGTTGTTCCCCCAACGGTTGGAAGCGAACAACAGATCGGTGACAAAATAAAGTTCTCCATCAGAAGCTGAACCTTCGGAATTATGTTTCAAAGAGTGTGGCTCTATACTCCAGGCAAAATATGAATCGCGGGCACCACCATGATGTTGTAAATATTTATTTGACCATCTCCAAATTCGATCAAAAACATCTTTTTTATTCAATTGTACTGCCACCATTAAACCATAGGAGAGTCCTTCTGTACGGGCATCGTTATTTTTCAGATCTGTAACATAAGCCATTGAATCACCTACCTCAAAATAGACCTTGTTTGGTCCTTCAAAAAGATTATAATAGGCTTTAGCAACTTTATTCTCAATATCACTCTTCTTATAACCAAATTCAAGAAATACATTTCTGTATTTCCCTGAATTAAAAGATCCAGCTCCGTTATCTTTTTCCTCTTTCTGAACAACATGATTTTTTGCCGTTATATGAAAAGTTGAAAGGAAAATGCATCCAATCAGGAAAATAAATTTAACAAATAGGATTGACTTAATTGAATATCTAAAGTTTTTTTTCATTTTGAATTGTCAGTATTTGTAAATGTAAAATAATTTGTGACTAACGGAATTAAATGAGAAAATAGTAAATTTAAATGAAGTTATTTATGCAAATATATAATAACTGCCTTAAATAATTTTGCTTTTATTTGTTGAAAACTTGTGTTTTGAGCTTATTTCTGAATTGCTAATTGGTGACAATTTCTACCTTCTCAAGATACTTGTACTTCAAAGTCATTCAGGATCAATAATCTTATAACCTAAATAGCTCCTCCTTTCTATGCGAATATTGCAATTTCTACAAGATGCGCATAAGAATTTCCGTCATATCCCTTCACTCTGTTTTTTCATCCATTCTATAGAAGTTGTGAATATTCGACTGATAATTTTTATTATTGATCAGTTCAATTTGGGAACTAAACCTTATCTTTTGAATCTGGTATCATATCAATCTGGCAGGCACGGGTAATTCCTCAAACAGATTTGTGTTCATAATGAACCACCATAAGTACAACGGATATAATAATTTTCAATTTAATTACAATGGTTGCCTTCAATACCTTCAGAAGGAACTAATTAAATAAGTTTGATTGATGATTTTGGAGCAAAGAATTACTGGTATAATCCAATTACATGGATTGAGTCCGGTTATGAATAATTTACATTTTTACATCCGCAACAATGAAAAATCCAATATCGCAACAGAAACCATTCAATTTAATAACTACTAATACCAGGTAAGATTGCAGGGAGTTCACATAATTGAAACTTCATCTAACGGTGTAAAAACAAGTGAAATTTATTGTTATAGTAGCAAATACTTGTTGTCCATTGCCAGTGTCAAAAGCGATTTCCTCTGTTTATGCCTTTATTTAGGTGAAACTTAAATTCTTTAATTGTATTTGAAGATATTCTCCAATTTACAGGTTAGTTGATTCCTTAACTTTGACTCCTGAAATTACAAACTCAGAATTTTGGGGTTTGAATGTTTTAATGTTAAGGCAAGATGTAAGCAAGTGATCAAATATCGTAATTGTTGATTAAACTAAATAGCCAACAACTTTCACAATGTGACGGTTGTTGGCTGTTGTTAATTATTAAAATTACAACTGAATTTTAGTTACTTTGGCTTCGTTATTTTTGTTTGATGTACGAACCATATAGATGCCTTTCGATAATTTTTCGATATTTAAAACAGCATTCCCGGATACGTCTTGTTTTGACATCATTGAGCCTGCAACGTTATAAATCTCTACAAGTAGATTTTCATTCAAAGCCGAAGAAACATATAGTTTACCATTGTTTGCAAATACATTCACTTTCATGTCCTGAATGTTTTTCAATTCAGTTGTTCCATTTGCAGAATAATAATCCCCAACTTCACCGGTAAAGTTATTCACCATATAAGTATCAGCTATATCATAAGAATAAGGATGCTTGACATCACTATAGTAAATTGTAAAATTACCAGTGCCCGGATTTGTGAAATCTACTGTAACAGCAGCTGTAGAGCTTAAATCTGAGACAAGATTTATTGTAACTTTTTGATCTGCACTAACAGTAACCGATTGAATTTCAACCGGAGTTCCATTTGCCTTTACTACAAATGCGGTTTTAGGATAATCAATGGATTTAACAACAGTGCCATCAATTCCCAATCCAGCTACATCTATTCTGTAACCAAAATTAACTGAGAGTGTTTTTTTATCATATTGGACACCTCCTATTGTTGATTCATACATAGCTAGATCATCAATCGCGTAATTACCCGGTGTAAAAATATTAAACAACATGAAAAATTTTTGTGGCAAAATTGCACCAGACCAGGATGGTTTGTTAACTGTCCACCAAGCCTGCATGCTTGCATAGTCCTGATAACAAAACATAATAGTTTTTTTCACCCATTTATTTGAGTTATAGCCTGATTGCCAGCCACCATATGCTGCCGTTTGATCACCTGCCAGGATAGCTTGATCTGTATAATCTACCCCAATCATCGGAGCCATGTTTATATTAGTTACACTATCTTTAACGCCACTATCTATTGTAAACAAGCTATCTGCTTTCACCCACAATGAAAATCGATACGAAGTATGTTCTTTAAAGTTAAGATTACGAAGCTTTACCGCACGTAACCATGCATCTTTTTTGACAAGAGCATTTTGTACATACAAACAGCCTGTTCCGGTCCGGGCTAATGAAGCATCTTGTCTCAATGTATCAAGAACATCGGTATTAGCAAAGTCCCTGAAGTCGATATATGGAGTTTGTTGAGTTTGCACACCACCAACAATTGTTGTTTGAACCTTAGCTTCATTTAGTTCAAATCCATAAGAGAAAACTTTTGTTTGTGCCGTTATTGAAGCACATACAAATAATGCACTTGCGAAAAAAAAGGAAATTTTTTTCATGATAATTAATTTTTTAGTTATAAAATATTGATTAATTTAGCTTGAATCAAATTATGCTTATAAACCAGTCTCATTTTTTATATTCTGATTTTATGCTTATTCTGATCCTCTACTGTCTGCAAATTTATTATAGAGTTTTCTTTCCCATTGTTATTAATAGATAATTAATTTCAAAAAATAGATATAATATCCACTTAAAGACTATTATTATGAATCTATTTTTGTTTGGTACACATAAAAGATCTTTTTAAATAAATATCAACCTAGATAAATTAAAATATTTTAATACTATTACTTTTATTTATTTTTTTTCGCACAAAAATAGGGGGTCTTTCTTTTTTAGATAAAAAATTGTCTAAGATGACTAAACGTCTATTTACCGAGGGGAATTTACAAAAAACTGTAAAAAGGTTTTTTCTATAAACGAAGTAGTTGGGGAAAGCCAATATGATTTTTTAATCAATTATTCTAGTGTACCCCAAAATGTAACTATCAGATATTATGTAGGACAAATGCATTATTGTCCTAACATCAGGTATTTCTATAAATTATTGAGTTTAAAAGTTGATGGATTACTAACTACCTAAAACCAAATGATTACATTATATAGTAATTTCAGAGATTAATCGTTAATATATTTGGTACCGAAATACTTCCATATTCACCGGTTTTTGTGTACCCAAATACTGAAAGTGAATAATTTCCTGCATTTTGGGGCAATTGTATCACAATATCTTCGCTACCTGATACTGAATTAATTTTTTTAAAGTAGACATCTGATACATAACTGGGTATCCGAGATTGTTTTGGTTTTTGATAATTATTTTTCATTGTAATTACAGGGCTAAACATCACTCTTGTTGAATTTTTATCCATATCAACCAAATTAAAAGACTTGGTATTTGAAGTTACATCAACTATACCATCAAAAGCCTCTGATCCAAAAAAGAATTTACTGGAAACTATTCGAATTGACTCTAACTTATCAGTAGGAATAGAAGTTATATTATCAGCTTTTGATAATGGTATTCCATCAAAAATTATTAGTGGTTTTTCACCAATAATACTATGCTCCGTCTTAGCAAATACTCTGATTTCCAGCCATTTTTCTCTTCTAACAATAGTCGCTTTTTGCACTATTTCAGAAATGTATTCTTCGAGGTTGGGAACTAAATATTTTTTGAATCTATATTCTGAATCAGGATAACCATAAAATCTTAGAGTAGGACGTGGTAGCTTTGTACTATTATGAAATTCTGAGTAAGCATCGTTTACTTGAAGATTAATCATTCTTGATTCTATGATTTTTTTTAGAGATGAATCAGGATAGTATTGTTCTTTAGTCACTTTTAAAAATTCAGGATAAAATTCAGCATCTAATTTCAATATATAATTATCGAAGGTGTCATTTACAGAAACAATTAAATTATTTCCCTGATAGTCTATTGGTAAAGTTGCAACAAATCTTCCTGAATTATCAGTTTTGCAACGATTAATCCAACATATTGAATCAACAAAAGACAGGTAGATACTTTTATTAACAGCCGCTGACTGATCACTTAATTTTTTGACATTTCCCGAAACAATATCTGATGAAATTTCCGGTAAATAATTAATATTATTCAGTTTGACATTTGTTGTTGAAGAATTCTGAAACTTTAGTATATAATCATTAACAATTCCAGAATCACTGCAAATAGATTGTAGTTCATTGAACGAAATATTACCTGCAGATGATGCTAAAGAGGCATATAACGTTGACTCCATAAGATCCTTTAAATTTGAGGAAGTATTTTGGTTCCCCAAATTCAGTGCAACTACATATTGAATACTATCTTTGACATTAGTTTTTATGTGTAAAATCACTGAATCACCTGGAAGAGCTTTCTGTTTATCAAGTTTTGCCGTAATTTCTAATTTGGACTTCGGTTTTATATAAATGAGACGTTCCGAGACTTCCTCCTGATTGCAATTTTTTAATATTATCTTATTTAAACCTACCGGAAGTTCGATTTTTAGTAAAGCTTCAGGTTTACTAATTGTATTGAAATACTTATATAAAATAGTATTATTTTCGACAAATACAGAAATTGGGAATTTGTCATAGTCTTTTGTAATTACTTTCAAATAGGCATTACTTTCATTAACGCTATCGAGTTTGCAAATTACTCCTGATTGGACAATATCCTTTAACTCAACAACTGCATTTTGCTTTTTTAATGAGGTAGCTTCAATTCTGTACCTATTATTAACTATTGGAGTGAAATTAAAAGTACCAAAACCATTTTTGGTATTTGTTCTTTTAATAATTGAATCGTTTTTATATAACGAGACAAGAATATTATTATTAAAATTAGTCAGGTAAAAAGCTATTTTATTTTCAACACCATATACTATTTTTCCACCCTCAGCTGAGATATCCAATTTCATCTTATCAGGAACAACATCTGCATTATTCTGATATTTAATGCGATAAAATGGATTTACAATTCTTATCTTTTTTGTAAAAAAAGTTTCATGTCCAAAATTTTTCATGTAATTAGTGTAAGCTCTTATATAATAATATCCCGTTTCAATCTTTCGTGGTAGAATTAAATCGTTTACACATTCTCCTTGCTTTAAATTAATTTTTTTTGAACTTATAACAATATTGTCCTGATTGAACAATTCTACATATAAAATTGAACTAAAATCGATGGGAATTTGCAGGGCTGCATCAAACGTTAATGCATAGAAATTAACGTGTTCGCCTGCAAGATAAAAATCCTGATCTAATGTCAATAATACTCTTTCCTGTATTTTGTAATTTTCGGCACTAGTTACTAATTTCAGTTCAGGTAGTGTTTGACAATTACCAATAATCTTTATTGAAAGAAAGAAAGTAATAAATAAATACTTTTTAAAAACTATTTTCATACAGTTAATTATTATTTTTTTTCTATCCAAAAATTGGGTACTTTACTGTCACCCGTTAACGTACAATTGATACATGGAGGTTTTGCTAAATCTAATTGCCAACCTGGTCTATCAGGAGCTAACATCATAAAGTTCTTTTGATATATTATATAGCCCACATTCATTAGTGAATCAACAGTTCTATCCAACCGAAAATCCTTTAGAGTTGTATCTACCCTTGCAAATCTTTGTAAACAGTCATTAAAGCCATCAGTTGGATTAAATTCTTCTGGTAATTCCAATCTATCTATAAAGATCCTTTTTTGTGAGGCTCCTGCAACTACAAAATATCCAAGCACGGTTACATTTTTATTGTTCATGTTTTTTACATTGCCTACCAGTGAATAGGGTGTAGCATCAAACAATGTTCCTTGATCTTGGTTTAGTTTAATCAAATCTTTGAAATACTTATACGTTTTTTCAGTAAATGAATATTGCTTTGTCAATATTGTATACCGAATGAAAAGTCGATTGGTAGTTTCGTCGATAAATTGTAATGGTTGTCCTTCAATTATATCACTATTTCTTTCTATGCTCGTACCGAGAATAAAAAAATTGTTATTACTATACTTATAGCATGTCTTCCATTCTGGTTTTTTATTCCAATCAATAGGTACTCTGAATTTCCACGTTTCTTCATATTCCCAACCATAATAATGTGTATTGTTTGTTGGATCATGAGTATCTATTGACAATTGAACACGTTTTGGGCCATTATTATCTTTTTGCTTGTAGTCCAAATTAACATTATCTATCGGAATTGGTGCTTTTATTGTCTCAAAATCTGATTCAAAAACCTCTTCATTAACCTTAATTTGTAATTTATAGCTTTTACCAGGGATACCTCGAAAAATAGTATCGACAGTACTATATTCGCCACTACTTATTTCTTTTAATTGAACTTCCAAGCCAGTATTATCTATTATTTTAACTTGAGCTCCGATCACTGGTTCTCCAATAGTTCCATCATACTTAAATGTTCTCGATAGTTTGACCTTATAAGGTCCTGTCAAATTAGTCAATTCTCCATCCACAACAAACAGATTTTCATATTTGGTAATATCGGGATAATATGGTGTTATACATGCAGGCATAAATATCAGCAAGAAGACAAAAATATAAATATTTCTATAGTTCATTTTTGTTGTTAAATATATTCGACTAATTATCTTTCTTCTCTATCCAAAAATCGGGGACTTTACTTTCACCTGTTAACGTACAATTGAAACATTGAGGTTTTGCTAATGACAATTGCCAACCTGGCGTATTTTCATCTATTGGTACGCTGAACTGTTCATATATTGCATATCCTACACCCATCAGGGAATCAACTAAATGATTTTGACGAAAATCCGTTAAGCTTGCTGGCACTCTTACTATTTTTGTTGAACAATCGTCAAACCCATCAGTTGGATTAAATTCCCAGGGTAATTCCGATCTATCTATAAAGATTCTTTTTTGTGAAGCACCTGCAACTACAAAATATCCAAGTACGGGTACATCTTTATTGCTCAGGTTTTTCACATTACCAACTAATGAATAAGGTGTAACATCAAATAATGTTCCTTGATTCTGATTAAGCTTAATTAAGTTTTCAAAATACTTATAAGTTTGCTCTGTAAATGAATATTGTTTTGCTAATATTGAATACCGAAAGTAAAGTCGATTGGAACTTTCATCTATATATTGGAATAAATGTCTATCCATTATATCATTATTCCTCTCTATAGTTGTACCAATCTTAAAAAAATTAGAAGTGTTATACTTATAACATATTTTCCACTCTGCTTTTGCAGCAACATCAATAGGAACTTTGAATTTCCATGTTTCAACATAATCCCATCCATAATAACGTGTATTGTTTGTTGGATCATGTGTATCGATCAACAATTGAACACGATTTGGACCATCATTATCTTGTGGCTTATATTCCCAATAAAGTTTATCTATAGGAACAAGTGCCTTTAGTGTCTCGAAATCAGATTCGAAAACCTCATCATTAACTTTAATTTGTAACTTATAGCTTTTCCCCGGAACACCGCGGAAAATAGTATCTACAGTACTATATTCACCACTACTTATTTCTTTTAACTGAACTTCTAAGCCTGTATCATCAACTATTTTAACCTGAGCTCCAGTCACTTGTTCTGCTGGTTGTACACCAGCACCTAATACTTCAATACCTCCATCGTATTGGAAAGTTCTCGATAGTTTAACCTCATAAGGTCCGGTTAAATTTGTCAATTGTCCATCTACAACAAACAGATTTTCATATTTAGTGATATTAGGATAATATGGTGTTACACATGCAACCATGAATATCATGGAAAGGATATAAATATAAATATTTCGACAACACATTTTTTAGTTTATTTAAAATTTAAAATTGTAAGTAACGTTCGGTATTGGTTGAGCAAAAATGGAAAGTTGGTATCCCTTTATACCTTTTGATGTAGATTTAAAAAAGACCGAATACGCATTATCTCTTCCTAACAAATTGTAAACCCCAAAAGACCATGAACCATGTCCTAATTTATGGGCTTTAAGACTTCCGTCTACGTTCAGGGAAAAATCCCATCTCATATAATCTGGAATTCTATATTCATTACGATTTGAGTAATGCATTAATTCTATTCCCCGGTAATTATATCTGGCAACGGGGTATGTAATTGGTCTGCCAGTACTGTAAGTAAAAGTATTTGTTAAAGTAATTCTTCTTGTATATTTGTAATTTATAACAACATTCAGGTCATGGGGTTTATCGTAATCTGAAGGATAAAATTGACCATTATTGATTTTCTCGTCAGCAAATTTTCCATCTACTTTAAGCTCTGATTTGGAATATGTGTATGAAATCCAACCATTAACAATTCCACTTTTTTTCTTTATAAGGAGTTCCATACCATAAGCCCGTCCAATACCGGACAGCAAATCAACATCCAAATTACGGTTGAGTAAAAGTTCGGTACCACCTTTATAATCCAGATTATTTTGAGTCCATTTGTAATAAATTTCAGCTGAAACTTCAACATTATTTGATAATAAATTCTGATAGTAACCAATAGCTACCTGATCTCCAACCAGAGGCTTAATATTGGCATCGCTTATTGTCCAAACATCTGTTGGTGAAATAGCGGTTGTATTGGTAAGCATATGGAGAAACTGATGTATTCTACTATAACTTAATTTTACAGAGTTGTCCGATCCTATTTTGTATCGTGCCGAAAGCCTCACTTCTGGTGCACCATAAGTTTTAACAATATCGTTAAAAGAATAGAGGGTTGAATCAATTCTGCTATCAGTAGAGCGCGATACATCCGGATTGTATTTATATACTTTAGTCGGTCCGAGAGCAAAAAATAAGGCATATCTCAGACCGGCTGATATTTTCAATTTATTGTTTATCTCAAAT
>Ga0209123_1001382_pt1 | contig 24304 bp, 27 predicted proteins | sample BarGraIncu00431A_FD_184500 | JGI IMG/M metagenome (GOLD analysis project Ga0209123, IMG submission 184500) | Arctic peat soil microbial communities from Barrow, Alaska, USA - Barrow Graham LP Incubations 004-31A (SPAdes) (version 2) | ecosystem: Environmental > Terrestrial > Soil > Wetlands >...
GTCCGGGGATAAGAGTCGTCTTTTTCCTGTCCGGCTGTCCGCTTCGTTGTCTGTATTGCCACAATCCCGAAACGTGGGCCTATCAGCAGGGAAATACCATCAGTCCCAAGGAAGTCTTGGAGACTGCCAAACGCTATCAACCCTATTTCGGCCAAGTCGGCGGAGTGACGTTCAGCGGCGGAGAACCGCTCTCCCAACCGGAATTTCTGCTGGAATGCCTGACTTTGTTGAAAGAACAGGGAATCCATACCGCTCTTGATACTTCAGGTGTCGGTAATCCGCAGTTAGCGACGAGTATTCTGAAAAAAGTCGATCTCGTGATCTATGACATGAAAGCCGTGGATCCCGAACTCTATCAACGCATCACTTCACAGAAACAAACCATGACGCAGAACTTTCTGAAACTGGTTCAAGAACTTGAAGTTCCGTTGTGGATACGTCAAGTGATCGTACCTGAGTTGAATGACGATCCCGAGCATCTGATTGAACTGGCTAAAGCGATTGCGGTATTACGTAATGTAGAAAAAGTCGAACTCTTGCCTTACCATACGATGGGGATCGCAAAATACGATAAACTCAACATTGCCTATCCGTTGACTGATACACCGGCGATGGATGTTGTAATCACCCAAAAAATGAATCAAAAATTGATTGAAAAGATTACCCAACTACGTAATGAGATGCCAAAGTAACCCTTTGGCATTTTCTTTTTTTATATCGTTTGACATTCGCTTTTGATGGTCATTATAATAAAGTCAGAGTTATATGATGCGACTGCGAGGACCATTCATGAATACTGTCAAATTATGCATAGATACAGATCCGGGAATCGATGACGCACTGGCACTGCTCTTGGCATTTCAACTTTTTGACGGTCGGATCGTCGGTATCACATCGGTTGCCGGGAATCAAAGTGTCGATAAAACTACGGCCAATGCGGCTAAACTTTTAGATCTGGCGAATCAATCGATTCCGTTGTATCGCGGAGCTGAAGGTCCGCTTGCGCGAACGTCGATCATTGCCGAAGAAGTACACGGAATCACCGGGATCGGTAAAGTTGTTTTACCGCAGTCAAGAAGGACGATCGAAAAAAGTCCGGCCGATGAAGCCATATATGAAATGGCCTGTGAGTATAACGGGCAATTTGAGATCATCACACTCGGTCCTCTGACGAATATCGCATTGAGTTTAATGAAACACCGTGATTTAGCCGCCAAAATAAAAAAAATAACGATGATGGGCGGCGGTAGCTATGCGGGGAATGTGACACCATATGCGGAATTCAATTTTTTTGCCGATGCGGAAGCAGCCGATATTGTGTTCAGATCGGGAATACCGATCGTCATGGTCGGACTCGATGCGACGCATAACGCAACGATCACGAAAACCGAAGCCACAGATGCATTGAACGAAGAAAGCTATACGCAGTTCATTGCATTGGAATTGTTTGAAAGTCTGTTTGAAAATCATCTATATCATTCGGTGAATACTTCATATATGCATGATCCGCTGGCTGTTGCCGCGCACTATGACCCATCCTTGGTGAGTTTGAGTGATGCGCATGTCAGTATCGTTTGTGAACCCAATGAACATTATGGTCAGTCATTGGTCGAATTCTATCATGATTCGCCCAATGCCAAAGTAGCATTAGATTGTGATCTTGATCGCTTCAGAGAACTTTTGTTCAGTACATTGACTTCATATCACGAACATTAAGGAGAAAACAATGTCCATTACAGTTATCGGGAATGCCAGTATCGAATTTTCTGCATCCGTCAATCGTCTTCCCGCCAAAGGTGAGTCCATTGCGGCGGCTTCGTTCAAGCAACGGGCCGGCGGCAAAGGATTTATTGAAGCGATCGCGGCTGCCCGATTGGGCCGCGAAGTAGCCATGTTTACCAGAGTCGGTGAAGATAATTTCGGTAACACGCTGTTACAAACATTGATGGGTGAAAACGTCAGAGTCGTCAATATACCCCGATCCGAAACACCGACGGGAAGTTCTCTGATCACAACGGATGCTGCCGGTCAAAGTACGATCGTCGTTTTTCCGGGGGCGAATTCCGAGTTGAACGAACAGGTCGTGATGCAGCATATCGAACGCATCATCAACAGTGATATTCTGCTTCTGCAACAGGAGACTCCTGCTCAAACCGTGGGTTTCGCCGTTGAGACTGCCGCCCAACATAAACCGCTGATCATCGTCAATCCATCACCGGCGTTGACGCTTCCGCATGAACTTTATAAACATATTGATTGTCTGACCCCGAATGTGAGTGAACTTTCGGCTTTAACGCATAAAGATGATCTTCAAGAAGGTGTGGAAGTTCTCTTAAGTTGGGGTGTAAAAAACGTCATTGTCACATTGAGTGACAAAGGATGCTATTACGCAAATGCGGAAGAACAATATTTCGTTGAACCTTTCAAAGTCGATGCGATCGATAAAGCCGGCGTCGGTGATGCGTTTAATGCAGCATTGGCGGTTGCGCTGTCGGAAGGCCGATCCTATCGTGAAGCGATGATCTTTGCCAATGCAGTCGGTGCTCTGACAGCCAGTAAACCGGGAAGCATCGAATCATTGCCGATGCGTTCGGAAGTAGAATATTTCATTCGCGAGTATTAGATAAAAGGAGTTAGTTATGAATCATATTTATGTAGTTTCCGGTTGCAGCACATGCCGAAAAGCCAAGAAATGGTTGAGTTCTCATCATATCGACTATATTGAACATCTGATCATCGATGAAACACCTGACTTTGACTTGCTTTGGCTACTGATCAAACAAAGTCGGTTATTGATCCAACGTTTTTTTAACACAGCAGGCGAAAGTTATCGTCATGGCAATTTCAAAGAAAAATGGCCGCTGATCAGCGATGATGAGAAGATCCGATTTTAGCCAATGACGGTATGTTGATCAAACGGCCGTTACTATATAACATATAACGAGAAACAGGTGTTGATCTGATTTTGTGAGGAAGACTATGAAACTGCTTTTATCGCCCACTAAGACATTTAATGAAACTCTTCAAAACAACGGTAATGATCCGTTGTTTTTAGGAACCACCGCTCGACTATTAAAAAAGTTAACGAAACTTTCCGCAAGAGAACTAAGTGAACTTTATGTATGTTCGGAAAAGATCGCTGCTGAAAATGCGAAACGATTTCAGCAATGGAAATCTACCAACGGCGGTGCAGCGATACGAACGTACGGCGGTGAGGTATACAAACAACTGGATTGTGAAACCATGAGCTCGCAAGTGTTTGAACGAGCTAAGTCCGATGTTTTGATCCTTTCCGGATTATATGGAATACTCAGAGCCGAGGATCGGATTCAACCGTATCGTTTGGATCCCAAAAGATAGAGTTAGTATAAACGGAAAATCATTGATCGACAGTTGGAAACCAAAGATCACTCGTTATCTGAAGGATCTGGATGATCATGACATTGTGTTACTGTGCTCTCAGGAATACGAAGATCTGATCGATCTCAAGAAATTAGGAAACTCAAAACGGTTCTTCCGCATGATTTTCATGGAACAGGAAAACAACATTCGAAGCGTAAAGGGGATGTATGCGAAAACGGCCCGTGGGAAATTTGCGCGCACAATACTCGAGAATCAGATCGGTTCGATCAATGAACTGAAGAAACTTTCGATCGACTCATATTATTATGATGAAGTAAATTCCGACGAAATCAATTTTATTTATGTGCGAACCCAACAGTGAGGTTGCGATATGATCTCAACGAGAAGAAGACGTCGTTTTTCTATCTTGAATGCAGTTCTGCTGATTGTGATGGTGATCGGAATTTCATGGGGGTTGGATGGATTTACGCAACAGTCTAAAAACATTCAGCCGAATACGAGAACTTACGTAACCGCTGTGATCGATCGAGTTATAGACGGTGATACGATCAACGTGTCGATCAATCACCTCGTAACTACCGTCAGATTGATCGGTTTGGATGCGCCTGAATCAGTTCATCCCGATCAAACGCGCAATACTCCCGAAGGGATCTTGGCAGCTGATTTTGTGAAACAAGCATTACCGCAAGGCAAGATCGTTTATCTGAGTAAAGATGTTTCGGAAACCGATCAGTATGGACGTCTGCTTCGCTATGTGTGGTTAACTCAGCCCGGTGACAGTGATTCTGAGATAAGATCCGGCATGCTCAATGCAATCATGATTCTGGCGGGATACGCAAATCAGAGCACCTATCCACCGGACGTAAGCTACGCAGAAAAGTTTAAACTCTACCAACGTGAAGCTAAAACGGCTCATCGCGGATTATGGAAATAAAGAAAGTTCGTGAAAAAACGAACTTTCTTTATTTTGGTTATGAAAGCGCTTATAATAGTGATAGTTGCCAAGTGGTAGGACCACTTTGGAGGGGATATGGAAATTTTGCCGATCAAACAGACTAAAAATGTTCAAGAAACAGTGAAACAGATCGTGGAAGCCCTAAAGAACGGTGAACTTCAAGTCGGAGATACACTGCCTTCCGAGCGAACGTTAGCGTTAAAACTTCAAATCAGCCGTTCGTCGCTCCGTGAAGCGTTATCGGTGTTGGAGATGATGGGGTTGATCAAAGTCCGTCAAGGCGGAAAAACAGTCGTCGCTCCATTTGACCTGCAACCGTTGATGAAGATGTTTTCACCCTTATTCAGTACGGATCCTAAATTTGATGAGGATCTGCAGCATTTTCGCTTGGTGTTGGAATGCGATGCCGTCACATTGGCCTGTCGTCGCAACGACTTCAGTGAACTACGAAAGATCGTTTCTCAGATGGAAGAATCAGTCGCGGAAAATGAAAGTATCGCTGCTCATTTGGATATTGCGTTTCATCGCGAACTATTCCGTTTAGCGGATAACAGTATTTTGATCAAGACGATGGATTGGGTAGAGAATCTTCTTTTATACAGTGTTCTGTATAATCGTACGCACATTTTGCAAAATAACGATCACGCTCAGACACTCTTGGATCAACATAGATCGATTTGTGCCGACTTGATTAGAAATGACATTGTTTCCGCATCCACTCATATGAAAGAGCATTTGGAGTTTGTCAGAACTGTCCAAAAGGAGTCAGAAAATGAAAATACTAGTGTGTATTAAACAAGTACCCGATTCTCAGAAAGTTCAGGTCGATCCGATCACCGGTTCGTTGATGCGGGCCGGCATCGATGCGAAGATGAACCCATATGATCTGTTTGCATTGGAAGCGGCTTTGCAACTCAAAGATTCACGAGGAGCCCACGTCACCGTCATGACCATGGGACCGCAGGCAGCCGTTGATATTTTGCGCGAAGCTTATGCGTTGGGAAGTGATGATGCGGTTTTAGTCAGTGACCGCGGATTTGCCGGGGCGGATGTATTGGCAACTGCCCATACACTGGCTTATGCGATCCAAGCATTGAATACTGATTTCGATCTGATTCTTTGCGGTAAACAGACGACAGACGGCGATACGGCTCAAGTCGGACCGGCAGTGGCTGAAATTCTGGGGATCCCGCATGTAAGTTGGGTCGATGAGATCCGTTCAAGCAACGAAGGGTCAGTAACGGTTCACTATGCTTTGACATCGTGTACACATCTAGCTCAAGTCAAAACACCCTGTCTGTTAACCATTGAAAAAGATTATTCACAGCCGCGTTATCCGTCATACCTTAAAATAAAAGCAACATCCAAACGCCAACCGCGCGTCGTCAGTTTGAAAGATCTGAATGGTGAAGATGTACCTGCTCATGTCGGGTCGATGGGTTCGGCAACGCAAGTAGAACGGATCTTTCCGCCTGCGAGTCGCAGTGAGAATTTAAGGTTTGAAGGTGATTCAACAAAACTGGCCAATGATTTGGTTGAATATTTGATCAGTGAACATATCATCGCAAAGGAGATCCAATGAGTACCATTAAAATCGAATCCAATCGATGCACGTTATGTGAAGTCTGTTTGGGCGTTTGTCCGTTCAATGCGATGAGTCGCGTCGATGATAAAATCATCGTCAATTCAGCCTGTAAATTATGCAAGATCTGCATAAAGAATTGTCCGGTCGGTGCTATTTCACTTGAAGAAGCCCATCGTTTGATGGTGAATAAAAACAACTACATGGGAATCGCCGTATTTGCGGAAAATCGACAGGGAATCATCGCTCCGGTCGTAAAAGAATTGTTGGGGAAAGCCAGATCATTAGCTGAAGTGATCGATCATCCGATCATTGCGATCGTCATCGGTGCTTCTACCGAAGAGGTTGTCAAACAATGTCTCCATTTGGGTGCCGATAAAGTGATCGTTGCGGATGATGAAGAACTGGCTGAATTCAGAGCTGATATTTACACCGATGTAATGGTTTCGATCCTAGAACGATTGAAACCATCCGTTGTCTTGGTCGGAGCAACTCCTGTCGGACGTTCACTGGCTCCGAAAGCAGCGGTCAGGATGGATACCGGATTGACAGCGGATTGTACGCAACTGGAAATGAAAGCGAATACGGATCTGGTTCAGATCCGACCTGCTTTCGGCGGGAATATCATGGCTCAGATCATTACGACCTATACCCGACCTCAATTTGCGACCGTTCGTTATAAAGTATTCGATGCAGCCGCTTGGATCAGCGATCCGAAAGGAATAGTCGAAAAAATCGAGTTAAACTTGAACGAACATTCCTCAGCGATTCGTATCCTTGAAGCCGAACCTTTGAAACATCAGGAACTGCTGAGTGAGGCAGAACGTATCGTTGTTGCCGGTATCGGGGTCAATAATCCCAAAGGTTTATCGTATGTCAACGAACTGGCTGCACTTTTGGATGCCAGTATCGCTTACACGCGTCCGATGGTCGAAAAGGGAATATCGACCTATCAATATCAAATCGGTCTTTCAGGTCGCACCGTAAAACCAAAACTGATCATCACCTGCGGGGTCAGCGGAGCTGTTCAGTTTGCGGCAGGTATGCAAAACAGTGATCGAATCATAGCAATCAATAATGATCCTGATGCTGATATATTCAAGATCGCTCATGTTGCGATCGTCGGAGATTGTGCCCAAGTTCTACCGAAACTGATTGAACAGTTGAGAAAGGGTGATACTCATGTCCTTTAAAAAAATAGATACACAAGATATCGTTGAGTTAAAGCGTTTAGCCGGTTCGGAAAATGTTTTGGTTGATAAAGAAATCGGTGAAGAATACAGTCATGATGAAATGATTGAATATGGCAGTGCAACGCCTGAAGTACTGATTTTTGCGCGTAACGCAGATCAGGTTTCCGAAGTGTTGAAGTATGCGAACGCCAAGCACATCAGTGTTACGACCCGCGGGGCCGGAACGGGACTTTGCGGAGCATGTGTACCGCTCAACGGCGGCATCGTCCTATCTACGCAGAAAATGAAAAAAATCATCGAATTAGATACCCATACGATGACAGCTGTTGTCGAACCGGGAGTGTTGTTGATGGAACTTGCCGCCGCTGCCGAAAATATCAATTGTCTTTATGCACCGGATCCGGGTGAAAAAAGTGCGACGGTGGGCGGCAACGTGAACACTAATGCCGGTGGGATGCGAGCCATTAAATACGGTGTGACGCGCGATTATGTCAAGGGAATGGAAGTCGTGCTTGCCACGGGTGAGATCTTACAATTAGGCGGCAGAATCACCAAGAACAGTTCAGGATACAGTTTAAAGGATCTGATCATCGGAAGTGAAGGAACACTGGGAGTGATCACTCGTTTAGAGTTGAAGCTACTTCCGAAACCTAAAAAAATGGTTTCGTTGTTGATTCCGTTCAATGAACTTGATGTTTGTCTGAATTGTGTTTGGCGTGTCATGAACCTGCCGGATGTATGTACGACACTTGAATTTATGGAAAAAGAAGTTTTGGATGATGCCCAAGAATATCTCGGAAAAGATTTCCCGAATCGTGAATATCCCGCGTATTTGATCGTATCGTACAGTGCTAATTCCAATGAACAGTTACAACCGATGATCGATGCGGCAGCGAACTTGGCACTTGAGAACGGCGCGATCGATGCCTTTGTGTCAGATACGACCGAGCGTCAGGCATTATTATGGAATGCGCGCGGAGCGTTTCTGGAAGCCATCAAGAACTCGACTTCACGGATGGATGAATGTGACGTTGTCGTACCGACAACCAAGATTGCTGAGTTTATCACGTTTGTTAAGAAACTGAGTGTGGATCACCAAGTCCGCATACGAAGCTTTGGACACGCAGGAGACGGTAATCTGCATGTCTATGTATGCAAAGACCGGATGCCGGATGAACAGTGGGAAATCACTGTCAATGCGTGTATGGATGCTATGTATGCGAAAGCACTCGAATTCAAAGGTCAAGTTTCCGGTGAACACGGAATCGGACATGCGAAGAAAAAATATCTCCGTCAGTCTATCGGAGAAACACAGATCGAATTGATGCGACAGATCAAACATACGTTCGATCCCAATGGTATCTTGAATCCCAATAAAATTATCGATTGATATAAATAAAATCACCTGTATCGGGTGATTTTTATATGCTGTTGCGAATTCTGTTTATCATGCGCGCTGACTTTAAAATAAAAAAAGATCGGAAATAATTCCGATCTTTAGATGATAAGTTTTATTCTCCGAACAGATTTTCAATCTTCGCTTCATCAAAGGCGAAGAAGTAAGTCAGAGCGAAGCCGGCTGCATACGCTGCCAGCATACCGATAACGTAGTATACTTGGAATCCCGGTACGATGATCAACAGTCCGAACAGACCTGAAACACCCTGTGAGATGGCACCGACATGGAATAACTGAGCAATGACCCCGCCGACACCGGCTCCTAAACAAGCAGTGATGAACGGTTTACCCAACGGAATACTGACTGCATACATCAATGGTTCACCGACACCCAAGATTCCAACCGGAATCGAAGCGCGGAGAATATTTTTTAAGGCTTTTGATTTGGTACGAAGATACAAGGCGAAACCAGCTCCGACTTGTCCGCCGCCGGCCATCATAAGGATCGGAAGTAAATAGTTGATCCCTTTTGTAGGACCGGTAGGGTCATTCAATAATGTATGGATCGGAGTCAATACACGATGCAGACCGACAGAAACTAAAGGCAGGAATCCGGCCGATAAGATATAACCGCCGATAACACCCATCTTATTGTATAAGAAGTCCATACTTCCGTAAATCGCTTCACCCAAGAATGTACCTAACGGCTGGATCAACAATAAAGTAATGAATCCACCGACGATAACGGTAATAACCGGTGTGAGGAATGTATCCAGAATTTCCGGAATATATTTGCGTGTGAATCTTTCCAAATAAGCGAAGAAGATACCTGCAAACAAGGCTGCTAACAGTCCGCCGTTGGCAGGAACAAATTGCGCATTTGTCAAAGGAAGCAGAATCACTGATTTAGCTGTACCGAACGTAGCCAGTAACGGCATTGAGGTAACGGATACGGATAACGCACCGGCCAAAGCACCGAGTACCGGTGAACCTCTGAATTCTTTGGCGGCGTTCTGTCCGACCAAGATCGGTAAGTATAAGAACATTGCCCATCCCATTGTAGCGATCAGTGCAAACCACCATTCATTATTATAAACACCGGCTGTTTGGAATTTAACGACATTCAAGATTCCGTTGATCATACCGGCAGCGATAATACCCGGTAATAATGGAACGAAGATATTCGCGAAATGTTTGAAGAAACGCTGAACCGGCTTATCATATTTCTTGTTGAGCTCGTCTTTTTTGGCACTTGCCAATTTGTTGACGTCAGCTGATTCCGAACCGATCGCAATACCGGTCAGATCGGAGAAAGCATCACCGACTTTGTTGACTTTGCCAGGTCCGAATACGATTTGGATGGTTTCCCCGTTAACGACGCCCAAGACGCCCTCAACTTTTTTCAAGCCCTCCATATCGACTTTGTTTTGGTCCGTAACACGCACGTGTAACCGTGTCATGCAGGTAGCGTTGGCAGTAACGTTTGATTTTCCGCCTAACTTTTCTAGAGTTAACTGAGCGACTTCTTTGATTGTAGCCATTTAATCCCCTTTCTTGCGTGGTCCCTTTGAAAACACAAAAGAGCCAAAACAGATTTCTCCGTCTTGGCTCTTGCTCTTTCGATAACACGCCGTACATAAACTTACTTTACCGTAAGCGTTTGCAGTTGTCAACACCCAACTTAAATAATTTTTATCAGGTGGACAGTCAGATAAACAACTTCACTTTGCGATACATTCTTTTTCAACTCATCCTGAATGACAGTGATGATCTTTTCCGAGATTGCGATCTGGCGCGGATATTGTAAGCGGATCATCGGTTCAAGTTCATTGCCTTTGAGATCCTGTGAGCTTAATACACGTTCGACCACAAACCGAAGATGCGTCAGGAATCGGGTATAATCCAGTGAACTTTTATCACCGTTGAAGTGACCGTCTTCAGTCAATATCTCATCAACGAGATAAATGATCGCGTTTAATTTTTCGGCTTTTAATCGTGGGTTTTTTGAAACAATATTATGGATATGCATCGCAACGAAGGCTACTTCCGATTCCGGGATCATGATTCCGGAACGTTCACCGAGACCGTCACAGATACGTTGGGAACGGGCAAATGAATCAGGATAGAGAGCTTTGGTTTCATAAAGGAAAAAGTTGGCAATCGGTTCGTTTGTTTGAATTCGCACCAACATTGCCGCGATATGGTCACTGAAAGCAACGATCGCTTCACTGCGTATCTTATCATCGATATTTTCATGCAGAAGCGTGATCGCTTCGGCGACCCATTTAACGATATTCGGGCTGTAGCCGTTGATGATGTCTTCAAACTGCGCCGAGACTTCGTGAAGATTGAATTTCTTTTCGATCTGAGTACCTTTGATGATCTCTTCACCGGGTTTCTTTCCGAAACCCAGTCCGTTTGATAAAAAAATACATTCTCCGTCGGAACATTTCACAAGCACTGAACTGTTGTTTAGAACTTTAACGATCGTATACGATTTTTGTATTTCCTCCATTGGGAATCCTTCCTACAAGAATGAAACCAAACCGTCTTCGTTACGAGTAACATCGCAGCCGATTTTGTGACAGTGGATTTCTTGGTTATCAGTGAAAATAATCGGAGTGATACATGTTTTTCCGCTGGCTTTGATCGCGTCGATATCGATTTCCAAAAGCAGATCGCCTTTTTTTACAATGGCACCTTGAGCCGTGTGAATTGTGAAACCTTTACCTTTGAGCTCAAACGTGTTGAGTCCGACATGGATCAGCACATTGAGTCCTGAGCCGTTGCTTAGACCGATTGCATGGCCTGTCGGAAACAGAACTTCAACGAATCCGTCAAAGGGGGCTACGACTTTTCCTTCTGTCGGATCAATGGCGAAACCATCACCCATCATACGCTGTGAGAATACAGGATCGCTTACCTGCGATAAGTCGATCACATGTCCGGTGATCGGACTTGAGAATTGAAATTTTTGTTGTTTTTCCATGAGAGCCGTCCTTTAATGATTTACTTTTTAAGATTAGTACACAACCGCGTCCCATGTCAATACATACGAAATTAATTAAATTTATCCTTTTACGGCTTGACAGGAATATCCACTACGATATAATACAATTAGAAACAGGCGTGTCATCATTTACTGAGCAATAGCCAAAACTTTCGGGTTTTGGTTTTTTTTCACGGAGGTAAAACATGAAAAAAGGACTTGGAATCTCATTGTATGTCGGTGCCGGACATGAGTATAACGAAAAAATACTGGTAAAAGCCAAACAAGCCGGGGCATCGATCGCATTTACATCGCTTCATATCCCGGAAGAGAAGTCCGGTGATTATCGCCAAGAAGTCATTTACTATCTGGCTTTTTGTCATGCAGCCGATATTTCGCTGATGATCGATGTCGGACCCAGAACCCTTGAAAAGCTCGGACTCCAGACACTTCAACAATTGAAATCACTGTATGTGACGCATATCCGAGTTGATTATGGTTTCAGTATGGAAGAGATTGCAGCGTTGACCAAGGATTTTACCGTTATCTTCAACGCGTCAACACTGACACGAGATGAGATCAGTGAACTTCGTCATTATCAGGCTGATTTCACGCACATCCAAGCTTGCCACAATTACTATCCGAAACCTTATACCGCGTTATCGATTGAACATGTTAAGGAAATCAATGTATTCCTTCATCAGCAAGAGATTGCGACGATGACCTTCGTGGCCGGTGACAAAGATCTGCGAGGACCGTTGTATGAAGGACTTCCGACCATCGAAGAACATCGTCACCAAGATGTATTGCTGAGTATTCTGCAAGCCCAACAAGCTGAATCAGATCTTGTTTTGATCGGTGATCCGGATGTCAGCGACAAGGTCTGGCAACAGATGACGGATCTGAATCAGAATGTGGTCAGACTCAGTGCCACATTGAATGACAATGAAAAGCATTTGTTCGGTACGTTGCATCATGATCGTCCCGACAGCAGTGCTCATGTCTTCCGTTCGCAGGAATCCAGAACTTATGCTACAGCGGGTGAAACTGTCAAACCCGATAATACGATCTTCCGTTCGGCAGGAAGTATTACGATCAGCAATGAACGATTCCTTCGCTATTCGGGGGAATTGGAAATTGCCCGTAAAGAATTACCGGTTGATCCGCGCGTCAATGTCATCGGACATCTCAGTGAAGAAGCAATGAAATATCTGCCGTATCTTACATCAGGACGAGGAATCATCCTCGAAGGAGAAAACCATGAGTGAAATCAATCTACAAGCATTAACGACCGAACATCGCAATTCAAAAACAACCTTATTGGACACATTAAGTGTGCATGAAATCGTCACCTTAATGAACGAAGAAGATGCAACAGTCGCGCTCAGTATTCGCAAAGAATTACCGGCGATCGAAAAGGTGATCGAATTGATCGTCAGCCGTCTTTCAATCGGAGGTCGTGTTGTCTATATCGGTGCCGGAACCAGCGGAAGACTGGGCGTCATCGATGCTTCGGAGTGTCCTCCGACATTCTCAACGACCGATGAGTTCATGGGTATCATCGCAGGCGGTGATTCAGCTCTTCGAAAAGCGCAAGAAGGAGCAGAAGACAGTTCGACATTAGCACGCGAAGATCTGATCAAACTCGGTCTCAGAGAAAATGATGTGTTGATCGGAATTGCTGCCAGCGGACGCACACCTTACTGCATCGGCGGATTCGGATACGCTAAAGAAATCGGTGCCACGACCATTGCTATCACCTGCAATAAAAACAGTGAGATGGCTAAACACACAGATCTTGCGATCGAAGTGGAAGTCGGACCTGAAATCTTGACCGGATCGACACGTTTAAAAGCAGGTACAGCACAGAAACTTGTTTTAAACATGATCTCAACGATATCAATGATTCGTATGGGAAAAGTATTCGGAAACCTGATGGTCGACGTAAAACCTTCCAATGCGAAACTTGTCGTTCGTGCCCATAAGATCATTTGTGAAGCTACCGGATGTGAATTGGATGTCGCTCAAAAAACACTTGAAGAGAGTCATCAACAAGTCAAACCGGCGATCACGATGATCCTATGCGGATGTTCCTACGAAGAAGCACTTGAAAAATTATCTTCAGCCAAAGGACGGATCCGTGAGGTCATTCGGTGAACCAAACCGCTGATCTGCACAGTCATACTTTATATTCGGATGGTGTCTGTTCGATCGAAGAAGTGTTGACGCTTGCCCAACAAGCACAACTTACCGTATTTTCGATCACCGATCACAACCATTGTTTTGCGTATGAACATCTTCCTGTCGACTCTCCTTTTACCGGGACTCTGCTTTGCGGGACAGAGATTGCGACCTCATATAAGGGTCGGATCATTGAACTGTTGGGCTACGGTGTTAATCCGAAGTTGATCAACAAGTGGTATCGGTCCGAATTCAATATCGAACAACTCACGCAAAAAGAACATGAATTGTTTGATCGATTGATCTCAATCTGTCAGAAACTCGGCTATCGACTCACGGACAAGTTAGTTCTGCCGGAGATTCGAAAGGGGATCAGTAAGAAAATCATCTATCAAGATCTGATCATCCACTCGGAAAACCGATCAAAAAATGAAGGTTTATTGGATAGCTATAAAAAATTCTTACGTTTTGGGCTAAGTAATCCAAGCAGTGTTTTTTATTTGGATGAAGCTTCAACATATCCGAGTCTGAGCGAAGTGATCCGATTAATTCATGATGCAGGAGGGCTTGCCTTCTTGGCTCACCCTTATGAATATGGAGTAGAGAATGTAAGTCTGTTTATCGAAGAACTGATCACTGAATATCCAATGGATGGAATCGAGACGTATTATCCGACCTTCACTGTCGATCAAATTGAGTTGCTTGAGAAACTTGCTGCGAAACATCAGATCTACGTGTGCGGCGGCAGTGATTTTCATGGAACAGTTAATCGCAAATCAAAAATCGGCCAGTGTGTAAACGGTCTGCCGATAGCACTTGAGTTGATGAGTGCGTGGATCGATCCATATATCTAGAAACATTATAATTTAATGGTGATTTCTGTCGGAATTGCATTCTCCCTGCAATTCCGATTTTTTATAATAAAAAATACAACGTTGAATCGCGTTGTACAGGGTCGAACTATTCGTCTTTGATATTGATACCGAACAAGGTAATCAGAGCAACTGCCTGTTCGGAACTGACGGTGATACCGCGCAGCTGATTGGCACTGAACAAAATGTGATTGATCGAACATGTGGAAACATCAAGTCCGTTGAGTGGGGTATCCATGAGTTCGACTTCATCCAAATTACAGTAAGATAACGTCATTGAACTAAGGACAGATTGGCTCAGTGCCCCCATAGTAAAATCACATCGTTTGAAAATAACGTTTTCCATCTTGGATGAAGAAAAATCGATATAAGCCAATTTACAATTATCGAATGTACAATAACGAAGTGAACTTTTCTTGAAATCGGCTCCGATTCCCTTACAATCGATAAACTCACTGCGATAAAGCAGAGCGGAAGGTGCTTTTAAATTCGAAAAATCACAATTTTCAAATCGACAGTCGATGATTTGAAGTTGTTTCAGATCACATTCGAAAAAGTTCACGTTATTGAATCGGACTCCGTTGAATTCCATGCGTTCCATCGATAAAACTTTGAGTTCGGTGTTATTCAGCTCCAGATCGCGCAGGCGTCCGTCTTCCGGAATCGATCCGTCGTAGTCATCAAGGACCGATGCCAGTATAGGTTTAAAAGGATTTTTTACTTTCATGTGAAATTTACTCGTTTTCTAGCAAACATTTATTAATGTATGTGCTTACATGGCCAGAATTAACAAACTACTTTCCTGTCCTTCCTTGATTTTACCAAACTTTGTGCAATAATTATAGAGTATAAAAATCCAATTTGGAGTGGGAGGATATTATGAGGGGACTAGCAACACCGATTACATATCTGCGTCGGGAAGTATTCAAATCTGTAGCCAAAGCAGCCTACGAAAATTGGAATGTTGAACAAATCGAACAAATACCTTATCAAATGATTGAAGGTGATGTTCCGCAATATCGTGAATCAGTCGAACGCGAACGGCAGATCGTTCGTACACGCGTACGGCTCGCAATGAATATGGATCTCGGAGAAAACTGCGATGATGGTTTTGCTTCGGATTTCGATTTAGAAAAACTGAGTACGCAGGTCGTCAGTAAAGATCTGCTTAAAGTAATACCGCATGCGTGCGAAGCATGTGAAGAAAAGAGTTATTTCGTATCGAATACCTGTCACGGTTGTTTAGCCCATCCGTGTATTTCAGTTTGCCCGACGCATGCGACAAGCATGCAAAACGGTCATTCATTTATCGATCAACAAGCTTGCATCAAATGCGGCAAATGCTATGACGTCTGCCCTTATAACTCGATCATGCGCAATGAACGTCCTTGCGTCGCTGCTTGCGGCGTCAATGCTTTTACTAAAGATGAACAGAATCGCGCGGTCATCGTGACTGAGAAATGTGTTGCGTGCGGTATGTGCATGGTCAACTGTCCGTTTGGGGCTATCATGGATAAGAGTGAAATTTATCAAGTCGTCAAATGCATCGAAAATCACGAAACCGTATCTGCAATCATCGCACCGGCATTTGTCGGACAATTCGGTGATAAGATCAGTCCTGATCAAGTAATCGATGCACTGTCGGCACTTGGATTCACCGATGTCAAAGAAGTCGCCTACGGGGCCGATATTACAGCCGTCGATGAAGCAAACGAATATATCAATCATGTACCGAATGTGATTCCGTTTTTAGCGACGTCGTGTTGTCCCGCATGGAAGACACTGGCCAAAAACGAACTTAAAGAACAGTCGAATTGTGTTTCCGATTCATCTTCACCGATGATCGAAACAGCGAAGGCCATCAAAAAGAAATATCCCGACACCAAGATCGTGTTTGTCGGACCCTGTTCGGCAAAGAAACTGGAAGCTGCTTACGGGGATCTTCATGACTATGTCGATTACGTTCTGACGTTTGAAGAAGTCAACGCCATGTTTTTGGCGAAAGAGATCGACCTGAGTGAAATGAAACCAACTTCTCACTTAAATGATGCATCCGGAGACGGCCGCGGATTTGCGGTTGCCGGAGGTGTACTTAAAGCAGTCGAAAATTGTATTCGCACATTGGATCCCGAAAAGGAAATCTTGATCGAACGTGCAGAGAATCTGCAAAATTGCCGCAAGATGATTCTATTGGCGAAAGCCGGCAAGAAAAATGGATATCTTCTTGAGGGCATGGCCTGTCCGGGCGGATGTGTCGGCGGTGCAGGAACGATGATCAATCAAAATAAAGCCAGCGGACACGTAAATGCGTATGCTCGTCAATCTGAAAAAGCGTCAGCCTTTGAATCTTACGAAGAAAAAAACAAATAAGAGGTTCAAACGAACCTCTTTTACTTAACCATTCAGAAAGAAGGACCCTTTATGACACAAATCAACACATTGATCGCTGAAAATACCGAGTATGTGATCAACCTGAGACGATACTTCCACATGCATCCCGAAAACAGCGGTGAAGAATTTCAAACAGCCATAAAAATCGAAGAAGAACTCGACAAAATAGGAATCCCTCATCATCGATTCGGAACAACGGGTGTGATTGCAACACTCAGCGGAAATCCCTCGTCAAATCGAACGATATTGCTTCGTGCCGATACGGACGCATTACCGATGCAAGACGAAAAAACATGTGACTATGCGTCGCAGACACCGGACATCATGCATGCCTGCGGTCATGACGCCCATACCGCTTCGTTACTATTAGCTGCGAAGGTTCTCAAACGCACTGAAAGTGATTGGAACGGAAACGTAAAACTCGCTTTTCAACCGGCCGAAGAAATCGGTCATGGTGCACTTGAACTGATCAGCGCAAATGAATTAGCGAATGTGGATGCTGTTTTCAGTCTTCATGTCGCATCAAGTATGGACAGTGGACTTATCGGAGTCAGAAGCGGTCCGATGATGGCATCCTGCGATAGTTTCGATATCACAGTCACCGGCCGCAGTGGTCACGTCTCCGCTCCCCATCTAAGTATCGATGCGCTATACACAGCCTGCAGTATCGTCACCCAACTTCAGTCGATCGTCAGCCGCAAGGTCGATCCAATCGAATCAGCGGTAGTCGGTGTCGGAGTCCTGCACTCGGGAACTTCCTACAATATCGTTGCAGACAATGCTTTTATCCAAGGAACTACCCGTGCTTTTACCCATGCGACGCGAAAATTACTGAATGAATCCGTTACACGGATCGCGGAGAATACAGCCGCAGCTAATGGTGCAAAAGTCAATATCGTTTTTAAAGATGCTAATGCTCCGCTGATCAATGATCCAGAATGGACAACACGAATGGTCAACGCATGCAGTCGCGAATTCGGTGAAGAATCGATTCGATCCGATATACCGCAAAGTTTAGGAGCAGATGATTTTGCGGAATTGTTGGCACTGCGACCCGGTGTTTATATGAGGGTCGGAACACGAAGTGCAGCTGATCCGAATACAGCCGTATCGCACCATCACCCGCATTTCGATATCGATGAAACAACACTCATCAAAGCCGCCCGGCTATTTATTTTAGCCGTCGAAGAGAATGGCAATTTATGAAAAAATATAACGTACTCTTAGTTTCGGATACCGCAAATCCTCTATTATTGAAATCCCGACTTGAACAGGCAGGTTTGAATGTTGTGATGCTGAGTGATCCGAAAGAAACGTACGATTCACCTGAAATAATCGATATCGTTATCGGCGGTAGCTATTTTATTCACCACGATCCTGCCTTATTTACACAATTAAAATGGGTGCAGATCAACAGTGCCGGCTATGACAGAATTCCGGTTGATAAATTGAGAAAACAAGAAATTCTGCTGAGTAATGCCCGTGGTGTTTACAGTGCCCCGATCGCCGAATGGATCGTTCTGCAATTACTGACTTTTATGAAGGAAGCACATTTTTTCTACGAAAATCAAAAAACAACACAATGGAAACGTCGTACGGATCTGCGTGAATTCGAAGCTCAACACATACTGGTCATCGGAACAGGGAGTATTGCGTATGAAACAGCTATCCGACTTAAACCATTCGGAGTGATGATCACCGGTGTCAATCGCAACGGTCATTCGGTTGAAGGGTTTAACACAACGATTTCAATGGATGAGATCACCGGTGTGATATCAATTGCGGATGCGGTTATTATTACCTTGCCGCTTAATGATCAAACAAGAAATTTATTCGATAAGCAGATGATCGCCCAAATGAAACAAGGGTCGATCCTGTTGAATATCGGCCGCGGCGGAGTCGTGAATGAAGAAGATCTTTGCGAAAGTTTGAAAAATCATCATCTGGGTCATGCGGCTTTAGATGTATTTGAACACGAACCTTTACCTTCAGACAGTCCGTTGTGGAGCTGTGAGAATCTGATTTTGACACCGCACAATTGTTTCTCAGGTAACCATACGGCTGAGAGATTGGCCCAACTTATTGAACGAAATACGAATCACTTCATTGCGAATGAGACGTTAGAAAATCTGATTTAAGCAACTTGAAGTTGTTTCGTGTCTGACTTATACTGAATTTATGCAGTACAGAAGGAATCATCATGAACAAAACACCTGAACAGATCAGTGAATTTAAAGCAATGTTGAACTATTACGATAACTCTTTTGCGTCGACGGATCAAAGTGATCTGATTCTTGTTTTAAAAGAAACCCAACGGATCTTCGGATGTATCCCCAATGATCTGATGCCCGAAATCATGCGCATCATGAAAACATCGGCACCGATCATCAAATCACTCATTCACCGCTTTCCGAGTTTGTTAGCTGAAAACGCAACGCATGTTGTGATTATGTGCAACGGTGAACGTTGTGCTAAAAAAGACTCTGTCGAACTGATACGCAAGGTAGAAAAATATCTAGGTATTTATGTGGGTCAAACAACAATCGATAAGAAATTCGAATTACGTACACAACATTGTTTACATCGTTGCGTGACTTCACCCAACATGCAGGTCGATCAAGATGAATATGCGAATATTGATTTCGAAAAAATAAAAAAAATATTAGCTGCCTATAAATAGAGAAAAAAGAACGTGAGTTCTTTTTTTTACTTATTTTCGTTACTTTTGAGGTGTTGTCTGATCCGCGTCAGAGCACGCGCATATTTAGCGACTCGATCTAGGTCGACAGTTCCAACGGTAGTCAACCGGCTCAGATCACTGTTGTCCATGAGGTCAGCCAGTTTTACTCGGCACGCTAATTGATTGGTAAGCACCCGGGAAATAAACATATCGTAATCTTCACCTTTTGTTTTGGTCAAACAGCGCAACGCCGCTAGTACTTCTGACGGAAACCCGTCTTTTTCCAGATCTTCGAATGTGATTGGGGAATCTTCAACGACATCATGAAGAAGGGCTGTTACCTGAGAGATTTCATCGTCAAATTGGAGCATGACGCGAAGCGGATGCAGAATATACGGTTTATCAGCTTTGTCGGGTTGCCCTTCATGAGCTGAGATAGCTGTCCGCAAGGCTTTATTCAATAGTGTTTCCATAGTATGTTGCCTCCAAAGTTGCAGAGTTGACTCAGTTTAACGATTCTTCAGTGTTTCGATCAGTACGATCAACTCTTCAATATCGGAATCCGGCAGGGAACAATCTCGGAAAAACCATGACTGAAAATCAGTATAAGGTTCACTCAGGAAAGTGGGGAGTTTTTCCCAATAGCCGCGATCCATCGTGATTCGCAGAAAGAAATAGAAGATCACGGATGCGACGGCACTGAGACGTACATCCAAAAATCCAACGGCTATAGCAGGAAGAATCGAGACAAGCGGCGCGAATAAACCATCATCAAGTGATTGTTTCGGAGCTTTCTTCACTTCTTCGACACTCAACGGCAGAGTTGTTTGTAAGGCTTGGTTTAATTGGTGACTGGTCGCAGCCGTTGCGAAACGAACATCATTTCGTGATCGAAGCAATAATCCGACTCCTGCGATCACTGCGATAAGCAGGATCACCAACAAGAATGCATATTGGATCAGGATAACACCGAATACCGTGATCATCACGATCATCACCAGATCTTTGGGAAGAGATGAAGTCGGAATCGTTTCATAGGTCATACTGACACCGTTGGCTTTTCGCCAAACAATGTTGACGGTGTCTGTTTTGATCATGATCGATCCGGAAGCAGCTCGTGTTCTAATCATGGTCATAGGCGGTATATTTCAAGTTTTTGCCTTTAGCTTTTTCTACCGGATATTTTTTTTCGTTTTGAACCATTTTACGTTTTAACTCAGTGATCAAATCAAAATCATTGAGATCCGCAAACCGTAAAAGATAATAAAAAACATCGGCCAGTTCATCACCAACTGCGTCGCGGTTTTCCTTTAATAAAGTTTCTACGTCATTCTCGCTTTTAAAACGAAAAAGTTCCAGCAATTCATTGGCTTCGGTACTGACACCGATGGCCAAATCTTTAGCGCTGTGAAATTGCCGCCAGTCACGCTGGTCGCAGAATTCACGGATCTGCTGGGTCATTTCAACAAGTTCTGAGTCTTTCATGGTATCACCTAGGTACTATTATCAGACAAAAAGAGAGAAATGTCCATTCTCGCTTGAAATATCATTCATCTTATTTTCACATTTTCAGATTAAAGTGAGTGTACTATTAAATTATATAAGTATGTTTAAACTAGTGTGCGACTTGACTTTGATGGTGTTACTCCCTATCATTTGTTTATAGAACACGGAGAAAACCCCATGGAAAAAATTCTGATTGTATATTACAGTCACACAGGTAATACACAGATGATGGCCGAAGCGATTGCCGAGGGTATCAGTAAAGCAAAAAAAGAGACAGAAGCAGATGTTTTTTCAGTTTCATTGATCAATCCGAAACGAATCGCAGAATATGATAAAATTGCCTTTGGGTGTCCGGCCAGCGGAACCGAAAATCTGGAAGATAACGAATTCGAACCTTTTTTTACGCTATGCGAAAAATTTCTTAAGGGAAAGAAAATTATCCTTTTCGGATCTTACGGATGGGGCGGCGGACCTTGGATGAAAGAATGGGAAGAGCGTGTTAAAAAAGACGGAGCTGAACTGGCAGCAGATGGATTGATTACGATGGATACACCGGGCGGTGATTGTCTGAATGCATGTATTGAACTGGGAAAGTGGTTTGCCGAACTTTAAGGAGAAAGGGGATCTAGTGAAAATAGAATATATATACCACAGTGGTTATATGGTAGAAACTGATGATGCACTGTTGCTTTTTGACTATTATAAAGGAGGATTGCCGGAGTCAATCGATAATTCCGGTAAAAAAGTAATCTTTTTTGTGTCTCACAGTCATCCGGATCATTTTAATCCCGAGATATTCGATCACAAAGGAATCTTCGTTGTTTCTTCGGAGGTTCCGGTACCGGCCGATATAAACGCATATAAAGTCGATCCGGGCGATCACATCACGATCGGAGATATCAATATTCGAGTTTTGGGAAGTACTGATGCCGGTGTCAGTTTTTTAGTCAGAACCGAAAGAACAAATCTGTTTCATGCAGGTGACTTAAATTATTGGCATTGGAAAGAAGAATCGACTCCCGAAGAGATAGCGGATGCCAAGAAATCCTATTTGAGCGAACTTTCTGGTTTAGCTGAAGCTTCGGTCGATGTAGCAATGTTTCCGGTCGATCCGCGCATGGGAAAAGATTTTGATGAGGGTGCCAGAATGTTTGTTTCATTGATTCGACCTGAGATCTTTTTACCGATGCACTTTGGTGATCATCCGGAACGGTTGATCGTTTTTAGAACTTGGTTGAAAGATTTCCAACAAACTAAAGGTTTATTTCCGCAAAAGAATCATGAACGTTTTGAGATATAAAAAGCTGGCGTGAGCCAGCTATTCTTTTGGATTCAACAGTGCATAGATCATATGATCTTCCCAAATGCCCAAAACGTTGACGCTTTTGCGTTTGGTTCCTTCAAATACGAAACCATTCTTTTCAAGTAAAGTAATGAACAGCTTATTAGCCGGCATCACCTCACAGGCAATGCGATGTAGCCTTTTCGTTTCAAAAGCGAATCTGATCATTGTTTTCAGCACCCGATCACCGTAGCCTCGATTTTGATAGCGAAAATCAATTACGATGGAGAAATAAGCATCTTGATAATTCGACCCGGATACTCGATAAAGTGATGTTTTACCGATCATTTTCTTTCCCTTATTCAGAAAGATTGCGAAAGAATAGCCGATTTCTCGTTCGAAACTCAACAAAGAATCCAAAAGTTGTTTCTGGTGATTTTCCAACGTAAAGAAGTCATCATTTTTTGTAGGAAAATTGCGGTCAATATTAAAACGATTGGCTCGGTTAAAGTCCATAAGAGTCTGAACTTTTATCTTATATATCGGAAACAACGTACATTCATCACAGTATAGTTCCATTTTCCCCCCACAGTTACCCTCCATTAATTATCACTATTATATCAAATTTAGTTTCATTTATAGCAATGATTTCAATAAATTTCACAATCTTCACTACACTAGGCGAAAAAAATGAAATGTTTCCTTTTATGTAGTGCCAAATCATCGATTATGGAATAAAATAGTAGTGCGGACTAAAAGGAGATTTTTATGACAACTGTACCTAATGATCAGAATACTGTTTATGTCACCGGTCACAAACATCCTGATACCGATTCGATCTGTTCGGCGATCGCGTACGCGCAACTGAAAGAAAAACTGGGAGTTCAAGCAGTGGCTTGTCGACTGGGAGATATCAACAATGAGACTTCTTATCTGCTAAAAAGATTCGGGTTCGAGTTACCTGAATATCTTGATGATGCAAGATCCCAATTGCAAGAGATCGAATATGACCGTCCGATCAGTATCATGCCCGAGACTACGATCTTTGAGGCCTGGCAATTGATGAATTCAAACGGCGGAAAACGCGGTTTAGTCGTCACTGACGAAGCGAATCATCTTTTGGGTATGGTCACAAATTCAAATCTGACAGCGGTCGCGATGGGCGATACGGCCAAGAGTATTGAACTGTTAAAGAAAACACCGATCGAATATATCGTTAAAACAATCAAAGGGAAACTGATCTATGCGCCTGAAACGACTCGTTTGAACGGTAAAGTCAGTATTATCGCGGTTGCGGAACATAAACTGGATAATTATGAACTTTCCGACAGAACGGTCATAGTCGGAAATGATTGGGAAGCACAATTACAGGCCGTTGAAAAAGATGCTGCTTGTTTAGTCGTTGTTTGGGCTGATTTCATTCGTGATGAAGTCATCGAAAAAGCCAAAGAAAAAGGATGTGCGATCATCATCTCCGGGCACGGAACACTGAATACTTCGCGTTATATCTTCTATTCTTCACCGGTCAAAGATCTAATGACGACCGGTCTGATTACGTTCAATCGAAATGAATTCGTGGAAGATGTAAGCAATAAAATCATCAAGACCCGTTATCGGAGTTATCCGGTCGTCGACGATAAGAATCGTGTCCATGGACTGATTTCGCGCTATCATTTATTAAATGCGAAAAAGAAAAAAATAATTCTGGTAGATCATAACGAGATCTCACAGAGTGTGGAAGGCATACTGGAAGCCGATTTGCTTGAAATTATCGATCATCATCGCATCGGTGATATTCAAACGACGAAACCGATCATGTTCAGAAATCAACTGGTTGGAAGTACATGTACGATCATAGCGAATCTATATGAAGAAACTCATATGAAAATGGAAAAGAACACCGCCGGACTTT
>Ga0209123_1001383_pt1 | contig 24293 bp, 13 predicted proteins | sample BarGraIncu00431A_FD_184500 | JGI IMG/M metagenome (GOLD analysis project Ga0209123, IMG submission 184500) | Arctic peat soil microbial communities from Barrow, Alaska, USA - Barrow Graham LP Incubations 004-31A (SPAdes) (version 2) | ecosystem: Environmental > Terrestrial > Soil > Wetlands >...
TACTCATAAATAAAAAGAGGCCATCTCAATATTGCTTTTGAGACGGCCTCTTTAGTGTGTTGATATTCAGTGTTTTTTGCTTTGTCGGGGTAGCCGGACGAAGCATATATACTCTTAATGTCTGAATATCAATTTATTATATAATAATTTTCAATCTTGGGCACCTATTAGGGTACACTAATATTTTACATATTAATTTATTGTAAAATGAACCATAGAAAGAACAAATTTTATTCAAAAATAATTAAAAATGATCAAAAATGCACGAAAAAAATGAATATTTCATGTTCTCTGATATGTTCTTACTCAAGGAATAGGAATTACAATCGGTGAGAACATGAATTCTAATGTTACCGCTCACGAAACTTTTTTATACAACTCGTATGGCCAGGGAATAAATGACGCTTTGGCAGCAGATAAAAGCTGACAATTCCGGTTGACTCACTGAGCCCATTAATCAAATATTGGTACTATAAAAAATACTTTTTCCGGAATGAATTCCAGATGATCTTTTGAATTGAGTTCCATTGTTGACCGGCTTTTATTTTTAGTTGGTCAACAAGTGCATTTTATATTTACTTTTATGACCAGAAAAATTCACCAAATTAAATTTTTTTTATCGTGCCGGAAAAGGTGGAAAATAAAAGCCGACGAAAAGCCGACGAACTTTTTGATCAGATCAAAACTGGCGATCAAAAAGCTTTTGAGCTTTTATTTTCGATCTATTTTGCACGTTTAAACGACTTTGCAAAACACGTAGTTAAAGATGATACAATTTCGCAGGACATTATTCAGGATGTTTTTGTGAAGGTGTGGGAAAATAGGGTAAAAATTGAAAGTCTTCATCTTGAAGCTTTCCTTTTCCGAATTGTCCGAAATCGTTGCATTGACTATATCAAACACATGAAAGTGGTAAATAACTGGATGCATGAAATTGAGATTTCGTCGAAATGTGAAGAATTATACCGGATTGATTTTATTGGAAATGAACCCTATGTATTAATAGAACAAGAATTAAAAAACAAAATTGAAAAAACGATTAAGGGTTTACCTGATCGTTGCCGTGAAGTATTCATTCTGAGTCGGATTGAGGGGTTAAAGAATAAAGAAATCGCAGAGAAGTTGGATATCAATATTAAAAATGTTGAACGACATCTCAACCGCGCATTACTCTCTTTTCGTAAAAATTTTACTGAAGAACTTCCTATCATGCTTATTGTATTTGTATTAAGGAGTTTGTAAATAATGGATAGAAGAAAACGAACGCATACAAAACGAATTTTGTAAGAAAACCGAGTTAATCTGAGAAATTTACTTCAGTGTCATAATCGCTCAAATTTCCAACTATTCATTTTTCTGAAAAAAAGTTTCAATCCAGTGATGGGTAAGACCTCCCCTTTTCAGTTATATAGTCAAAGGCTAAACAACTTTAATGAACAATCTGGAATTAAAAGAAATCATATCCCGGTATTTTCGCGGGCAATTAGTTGACAGTGAATATCAATTGCTGTCCGATTCTCTTCAAGATGAAAAAAACCACGAATTCTTTGAAAAGGCAAAGTGCGAATGGGAAGAACAGCCCGAACTGGATGAATTAGGCCATCGAAACGTAAGTCGCCTTAATTATCATTTAAATAAACAGAAAATCGTTACTCCAAATATCCCAATTTTCCGAAGACTTTGGTTTCAGGTTTCATCTTTAGCCGCAATTCTGATTATCGGACTTTTTTTAGGAAGCACCATTTCCTATTTGAATTCTCAAAGCAAAACCTTATCAGAACAGCTAGTTTTTGAAACCCCACGCGGTGAAAAATCACTTGTGAAATTGCCGGATGGTTCTGAGGTATGGCTTAACGCCAATTCGAGATTGGTTTACAACTCATTTTCGTTTAATCGCAGGCAGGTTGAACTAAAAGGGGAAGCATTTTTTAAAGTTTCGAGAAATGAAAAGGCGCCATTTATTGTAAAAACAGATGAATGTGAAATTGAAGTTCTGGGTACAATATTTAATGTGATGGCATATAATGAGTTTGGACGCAAAGAGATCACCTTGTTAAGCGGAAAGGTCAATATCCACATGGATGGAGTCGAGAAATTATTGAAACCCGGGCAAGCGCTGATTTTGAAGGATCATAAAGCTAAAATTGAGGACGTTAATCCCGAACAGGCTTCTGGTTGGGTCGAAAACAAATTTAATTTTAAGAATATTCCATTGTCAGAACTAATGAAGCGGCTCGAAAACTGGTATGATGTAGATATCACACTCGAAAATAGAACCGGCAAGGAGATTAATTTTACCGGCACCTTTAAAAATGAAGAAACGATTTGGCAAGTGCTGGATGCTATAAGGGTTTATACTCCTATAGCATACAAAAAGACTGATTTGCGACAAATCAAAATAACAGTAAAGTTTTAAAAATAAATTCATTGACCAAATTCATTGACTTTAAGAGAGGAGAAACAAACAGGAAAGAAGGAGAGAAAATGAAGGAGAAACTTGAAGAAGAGGCAATTTGACGAAATAGCGAAATCAAGAATGTGAAGAAACGAGTATGTGAAAGTAAGTAGCTAATTGCCAGCAACTAACAGTAAATATTTTGCACGCAAACTAAAATTAAAATTTGAGTACCATGATTTATAAAAAGACGCCAGTTGAGCAGGAACTCACCTGACGTCATGATTGAAAATTAATATTCATTAAAATCGAAGTAAAAGTATGAAAAAAAACGATCCAAAGCAAAGGCATCGCGGACGTCCAGCGCTTAGAAAAATGCTTAAAATTATGAAACTGACAACCTTGTTGTTTTTTATTGCACTTTTTCAAGTTTCAGCCAAATCGTACTCGCAGGAAACGAAGTTGAGTTTGAAGTTTGAAAACGAAACGCTTGAAAATGTATTCAGTAAGATTGAAGCCAACTCTGAATTTTCGATCTTCTACAAAAATGATTTGATCAAAAATTCGAAAGAAGTAACTGGCGAATTTAAAGATGCTCTGATAATTAATATTCTTGATGAGGTTTTAAAATCTGAAAACCTAACCTACAACATTAAGGATAAGTTGATTATGATTGTGCCGAAGGATGTTAATGGTATAAATATCAATAGTCAACAACAAAAAAGTGTATCTGGGAAAGTAACCGATCAAACCGGAGCTTCGGTTCCTGGAGCTTCTGTTGTAATAAAAGGAACTACGACAGGAGTAATCACTGATAATAGCGGCAACTATTCACTATCCAATATTCCTGAAAATGCAATTTTGCAGTTTTCGTTTGTGGGAATGAAAATGGTAGAGATTGCCACTGAAGGAAAAATAACTATTAATGTTAAACTTGAAGATGAAACAATTGGTGTTGAGGAGGTTGTTGTTGTAGGTTATGGAACTCAGAAAAAAGTAAGTTCAACTAGTCCTGTTTCACAATTAAAAGGTGACGAGATGGCCAGAAGGCCAGTAACAAACGCTCAGCAATCTCTTCAAGGTTTGGCTCCAGGAGTTACAATTGTTGATAATGGAGGTTCTCCGGGAAGGTCGGCAGCCACAATAAGGGTAAGAGGGATTACAACATTAAGTGGAAACAATGATCCACTTGTTTTAGTTGATGGAATTGAACAACGAATAGATGATATAAATCCAAGTGATATTGATAATGTTTCAATTTTAAAGGATGCGGCTTCGACCGCTATATACGGATCCAGAGCAGCTAACGGTGTGGTATTAGTAACTACAAAACGAGGTAAAAAAGATCAAATAAGCATTAATTATTCCGGATATGTGGCTATGCAGGAAGCAAACAATAATCCAAAGCACATGGGTCTTGAAGATTATATGCGTTATCAAAACCTTGCATATACCAACGTTGGAATGCTACCATTATACGCCGAAGAGACAATTCAAACATGGGTAACATCCACTGATAGGATTAAATATCCACTACCAAATGTTTGGTTTGATAAGGTTTACAAGAAAGCTCCGCAGTTTGATCATAACCTTTCAATAAGTGGAGGAGGAGAAAAAATTCAGGGTAGAGCGAGTATTAGGTGGCAGGAACAAAATGGCATTGTATCTTCAGTTTTTAATAAAATTAATGAAGCAAGAGTAAACCTTGATTTTAATCCCTATTCAAAGCTTAAAATAAGTGCGGATTTAAATTACCGACAAAATTATTCAAGGAACGGATCTACAACCTTTACTTTATGGCATTATCTTTATCACGGTTCTCAGTGGGCAGTTCCAAGATACCCTGACGGCACTTACGGAATAAGTAAACAAGGTCACAGTCCATTATTGTACAACGATATGGCAGGTTCCGATAAATTAAACAGGGGAATGCTAGTTGCAAACCTGAAATTCGACCTAGAGATTTTACCTCACTTAAAATTCAATACCCAGTATTCATTACGAAATGATAATAATGTCCAAAAAATCTTTAATAATTCATTTCAGGTTTATGATTATACAGATAAGTCAAAACTTTTAAAAAATGTGGATAAAAACACTTTGAATGAAAACCGTGATGTCATTAATGAAATAACCCTTACTTCACTTTTAAATTATGAACGGATTATCGAAAAAAATGAGTTTAAGTTTTTAGCTGGTTACTCTGAAATTTCTAATAAACAAAACTATTTGAGTGGATACCGCGAATACTTTTACAATAATGACATTCAATCTATTTCAATGGGGTCTGATAATAATAAAAACATCACTGGTTATGACAGTGAATGGGGACTAAAAAGCTATTTCGGAAGAATAAACTATATTTATAATGAAAAATATATTTTTGAAACCAATTCTCGATGGGATGGTTCTTCTCGGTTTACAGGATCAAATGTATATGCTTTCTTTCCCTCTGTTTCAGGGGCATGGCGAATTTCTAAAGAAGGTTTTTGGAATAAAAGCAACAAATTATTCAACGAGTTAAAATTACGGGCTTCCTGGGGAAAGTCAGGTAATCAGGCCATTCCGTTATATGAGTTTTATCCCGCTTTAATAAGCGCTCCTTATACATTCAGTGACAAACTTGCTCAAGGTTACCTTCAGGAAAATATGTCAAATGCTGACCTTACATGGGAAACTACTACACAAACCAATATCGGTTTTGATTCCCAATTGTTTAAACAGAAAGTTACATTAAGTTTTGACTGGTACAAAAAAATTACTGATGGAATATTACTGTCTCTCCCAATACCAGGTGTAATCGGTTTGAATGCCCCAAAACAAAATGCAGGTGTGATAGAAAATAAAGGGGTTGAGTTGATGATTGGTTACCGAGGCAAGAGCAAACAACTAAGTTGGGATATTTCAGGAAATGTTGCATATAATAAAAACGAAGTAATCAGTTTGGAAGGAACTGGCCCGTATATTACTACCAGTAGTGTAGATCCTATGACAATTAGGGCAGAGGGTTTACCAATAGATTCTAATTGGGGGTATTTGGTCGATGGATTTTTTCAAACTGCTGAAGAAGTAGCGGGTTATCCTACATTATTTGCAAATACCAAACCCGGAGATACTAAATATGTTGATAGAAACAAAGACGGGAAGATAACACCAGACGATATGACTAACTTGGGGAATTCTTTTCCAAATTATACATTTGGTCTAACTTCAACATTGAAATATAAAAATTTTGATTTTTTCTGGCAATGGCAAGGAGCTGCGGATGTTGCAGTAAGGCTATCAGGAGCGCTTTCAGAAATGGGCAATCAAGAAGGATTCACACATGAAATTTACACTAACAATGTTTGGACGGTTGATAATCCTAATTCAAGGTTTCCACGTCCTACAAAATTTTCGCTTAATAACGTCCAGTCTTCTGAAATGTTGATCTATGACGGATCCTATTTAAGACTTAAAACTTTACAACTTGGCTATAATGTTCCCGCAACCTTTTTGGCTAAAACTTTTGTTAAGAGTGCAAGATTTACCTTAAGTGCTACAAATTTATTGACTTTCTCAAAACTTAATGAATGGAACCTTGATCCGGAATTTCCTTCCGGACGTGCTGCTTATTATCCGCAGACCACGATTTATTCTATTGGATTCAATTTTCAATTTTAACTGACAGAACATGAAAAACACAATATATTTTACTACAGCGATACTTTTAGCGGCATTTTTTTCTGCATGTAACGGGAACTTATTAGAAACTATACCTACTGATCGTATTTCGACTGAAATCTACTGGGAAACTGAGAAAGATGCTACTTATGCGGCAAATTCTGTATACCGTTATCTCGATGGAATTACCATAGTAGATTATGACGGTTTGACCGATATTCTGCATTCAAATATTCCATTTTACGACAATGGTACAATCGAAAGGGGAGATTATAATTCGAATACTCCCAAAATTTATGACCAATGGGTTTATCTATATAAAGGAATCCGTGCTGCCAATAATTTCCTCGAAAATGTAGATAAGGTAACGACTACAAATACAACTTTGATTAATAGCCTCAAAAGTGAGATGCGTGTTATTCGCGCATACCTTTATGTGAGATTGGTAATGCTTTGGGGAGATGTTCCACTAGTAACAAAAACAATAGCTAACATTTCTGTAGGGCAAAGCGTTACCAGGAACACAACAGCAGAAATCTGGACATTTATTGGTTCAGAACTAGATGCATGTGCTTCGATATTGCCATTAAACCAGACAGAAAAAGGACGAATCACAAAAGGAGCAGCACTTGCTTTAAAGGCAAGAGTTTTGCTATATCAAAACAAATGGCTTGAATCGGCAAATGCTGCTAAAAGTGTTATGGACTTAAATAAATACAGTTTATATCCAAAGTATGAAGACCTTTTCAGCACAGTCGGTGAAAACAATGTCGAAATAATACTTGATAAGCAGTTTATTAAAGATATATACAGCAACAATGCTTTTCAGTATCTCGGTCCCTATAGTCAGAAAAATGCTAATTGTAATTTTGTGCCTACAAAAAGAATGATTGATAGCTATACTATGTCAAATGGTAAAAGCATTTCCGACCCGACCAGTGGTTTTGATAAAGATAACCCTTACGAAAACCGTGACCCGAGGCTTAAATTCTCTGTTTTTGTCAAAGGGTCAAAACTACCTGATTCCAAGATTTATGATCCTACACCAGGGAGTAAAACGCTTGATGAGGTTGGAAGTACATATCTTGCAACTGTTTTAGGATTTAATATTAAGAAATATGTCAATTCAGACGATCTATCCAATATATCAAATTGCGGGATAAATATTATTTTAATTAGGTATGCTGAAATATTGTTAACCTATGCCGAAGGAAAGATTGAAAGTGATCAAATTGACCAAAGCGTTTATGATGCAATAAATTCTATACGACAAGGTCGTAATGACGTGAAACTCCCAACAATTGTATCAGGTTTATCTAAAGCTGAGTTAAGAACTATTGTGAGAAATGAACGGATGGTGGAACTTGCATTCGAAGGATTACGTTTATTTGATTTAAGAAGATGGAAAACAGCAGAAACCGAAATCCCGGGATTCGTTGAAGGTATGACTTATAAAAATACCTCTGGAGCATACGTTACCATTAAGTTGGATGGATTTTTAAAAATATTTGACGCTTCAAAACACTATTTATGGCCTATTCCAAAGAAAGAAATTGACTTGAATTCAAATCTTAAGCAAAATACCGGATGGTAAACTGATAATTTATTTCAATATGCCATAACATGTAATCATTTAACAAAACTTGAGCCTTACATGTTATGGCTTAATTTCAATAGCATAAAATTAACATAGGCAATTAAAAAGAAATATATTTATGATGGCAAATAGAATTATTCCTGTAATAGGAATAACCTTATCGGGACTGATAACAATTCCAGTGGTTGCTCAAAACAAACCAAATATAGTTGTAATTTTATTAGATGACATGGGTTATGGTGATTTGTCGTGTAACGGAAGCAGAGGATATAAAACACCTAACATCGATCAAATGGCAAATAATGGAATTCGATTCACGAACTTTTATGTTGCCCAAGCTGTATGTGGGGCCTCAAGAGCTGGACTACTAACTGGATGTTATCCAAATAGGATTGGTATTTCCGGAGCACCAATGCCTAATTCCGCTGTTGGTATTAGTTCAAAAGAGGAAACTATCGCTGAAGTCTTAAAAAAAGTTGATTATACTTCAGCTATATTTGGAAAGTGGCATTTAGGCGATAGTAAAAAATTTCTTCCTACTCATCATGGATTCGATGAATATTTTGGAATTCCATATTCCAATGATATGTGGCCCAACCACCCACAAATCAAAAATTTCCCTGACCTACCTTTAATTGAGGGCGATTCTGTTGTCGGACTTAATCCTGATCAAAGTCAGTTTACCAGAAAGTTCACCGAAAGGGCTGTAAACTTTATAAACAAAAATAAAAACAAACCATTCTTCCTTTATCTTGCGCATCCAATGCCACATGTTCCAATTTTTGCTTCAGCAAAGTTTAAAGGGAAAAGTGAACAAGGTCTTTATGGTGATGTTTTAATGGAACTAGACTGGAGTGTTGGGGAAATCCTTTCAACTCTTAAGAAAAATGGTATTGAAGAAAACACATTGGTTATTTTCACCTCTGACAATGGTCCCTGGATAAATTATGGAAATAATGCAGGGAGTACTGGTGGATTAAGGGAAGGCAAAGGCACTTCTTGGGAAGGGGGACAAAGGGTTCCATGTATTATGCAATGGAAAGGTGTAATTGCTCCGGGATTGATATGTAATAAACTAGCATCAACTATCGATTTCCTACCTACTTTTGCACAAATTAGTAATGCAAAACTTCCTGTTAACAAGATTGATGGTATAAGCATTCTCCCCTTACTTAAAAATGAGACAAATGCAAATCCGAGAAGTCATTTCTATTATTATTATCAAAAAAATAGTCTTGAAGCTGTAACTGATGGAATTTGGAAGCTCGTTTTTCCGCATAAATTCCGTACATACGAAAAAAATAAACCGGGGCAAGATGGCATGCCAGGAACTACGTCTGAGGGGAATGTCGAATTGATGTTATTTGATTTGCGTCGTGATCCCGGAGAGCGTTATGATGTAAAAGAAATGTATCCTGAAGTTGTATCTGGACTTCAAAAGATTGCTGATAACGCACGAGAGGATTTAGGTGATGATTTAACGAACAGAATTGGCAAAAACCGCCGAGAGCCTGGTAAGTTATCCCAATAGAAAATAATTAAAATATGAACTCAAATTATATTAAGTTTTTACTTGCTACTTGCGCCACGGGGGTAATTTCAGGCCAGGAAATTCAAGCACAAACTAGTAGACAACCGAACATTATTTTCATTCTGGCTGATGATCTGGGATGGGGCGATCTTGGATTTCAGTTTCAAAATAAACGTGCAAAAATGAATGTTCGGAGCGAACCCAGTGTCAAAACACCAAATCTGGATTTGTTTGCAAAACAGGGAGTTCAGATGCCCAACCATTATTGTCCCGCTCCGGTTTGTGCACCATCAAGGGCATCGCTTATGTTGGGACGGCATCAGGGTCATGCAAATGTGCGCGACAATCAGTTTGACAAGGCTCTTGACAACAACCATACAATGGCTACCGTGTTAAGAACTGCTGGTTACTCAACCGCTATTTTTGGAAAATGGGGACTGCCGGGGCTGGGCGATAATAAATCTGATCAGGAATCAGGCAATAATGAAAGTGACTGGGAAGCACATCCGCTAAACCGGGGATTTGAATATTTTTTAGGATACATGCGTCACCGGGATGGACACGAACATTATCCTAAAGAAGGTGTTTACCGGGGCAAAAAAGAAGTGTACGAAAACCGCAAAAACATTGCTGACGATCTGGACAAATGTTATACAGCTGATCTGTGGACAGCTGCCGCCAAAAAATGGATTATCGAACAAAAGCAGGAAAAGAAATCAGACAAACCTTTTTTTATTTACCTGGCATACGACACACCTCATGCTGTTTGCGAATTGCCAACACAGGCCTATCCTGAAGGTGGAGGCCAAAAAGGAGGTTTGCAATGGCTTGGCCAACCTGGGCATATGATCAATACTGCTTCGGGAGTTGTCGATTCATGGATTCATCCCGATTATGCCAATGAAACCTACGATAATGACAAAAACCCCGCTACTCCCGAAGTTGCCTGGCCTAATGTCTACAAACGTTATGCAACAAGTACACGACGAATCGATAGTGCTGTAGGAGATCTTATTCAACTGCTAAAAGATCTTAAAATTGACGATAATACAATGATTGTGTTTACTACAGATAACGGTCCGTCAAGAGAATCATACCTGGTTGAAGATTTTGAACCAAACTTCTTTAATAATTTTGGTCCGTTTGATGGTATCAAGCGCGATGTGCTCGAAGGCGGTGTGCGTATTTCAGCGCTTGCTTACTGGCCGGGTCATTTGCCTGCCGGACGAGTGGTTAAAACACCAAGCTCATCCTATGACTGGCTGCCTACTTTTGCTCAGATGGCCGGAGTACCTGCCCCTGCAGTAACTGACGGTGTTTCATTGCTTCCTTCACTTACTGGTTCTGGAAAACAAAGGGAAAGTTTTGTTTATGTTGAATATTCTGGAGGAGATAAAACTCCAACCTATGATGAATTTTTACCTGGACATCGGGGAAGGGAGCGCAAACAAATGCAAATGATCCGAATCAAAAACTATGTTGGAATTCGTTACAATATAATTTTGCACAGCGATAATTTCGAAATCTTTGATATTACGAAAGATCCGCAGCAAGCACATAATTTGGCCGGAAATCCAGGCATTGAAATTATTCAGCAGGAAATGAAAGATAAGGTGCTTCAATCACGTCGTCCTAATGATTCAGCCAAACGTCCATATGACAATGAGCTTGTTCCTGCTGTTCATGCATTAAAAACCGTTGCAGGTGTTGAATGGAAAGCTTTTTTGGGTAATTTCCTTTGGGTTCCTGATGTTTCTACATTGACACCTTCAAGAACAGGCACGAGTGACAGACCAAAAACAACTGTAAGCCAAAAGGCAGATTTTCAATCACTTTTCTTTACAGGATATCTAAAGATTCCTGCTGATGGTGAATACACCTTTTCCCTAAATACAGATCAAGGAGCCTTCTTGCGTATTCATGATGCAGCCGTTATCGACGCAGATTTTGGTTATACAAGCGGTGCAGAACGTAAGGGATCAATAAAACTAAAAGCAGGATTTCATCCCTTCAGACTCTATTATGTGAACAAAGCCGGGATAAAACCTTTGCTTGATTTTCAGTGGAGCGGTCCATCAATCAGCAAACAGGCTGTTCCAACCTCTGCTTTTTTAAGGAATGCAGAGATTTAAATCACTATGGACGCTTTAATACTAATAGGATTAATGATGCGCTTATAATTAAAATATTATAATGAGAACATTAATGTTTTTCACCCCTTTATTAACAGTAATTCCTCTGGGATTTTTGGCTCAAAACAGTTTTTCACAAAAGCCAATTGTAAAACCCAATGTGGTGTTTATCTATGCTGATGACATGGGCTACGGCGATTTAAGTTGCAACGGAGCAAGAACGATTAAGACACCCAATGTTGATATGCTTGCAAGTCAGGGTGTGCGCTTTACCAATATGCACAGTCCGGCAGCAACTTGTACTCCATCAAGATACGCCCTTCTTACAGGCGAATATGCCTGGCGTCGGGAAGGAACTGGAATTGCAACAGGTGATGCCGGGTCAATCATCAGGCCCGAAAGATACACATTGGCCGATGTGTTTAAAAATGCTGGTTACCAGACTGGTGTAGTCGGTAAATGGCATTTGGGATTAGGTGATAAAACCGGAACGCAGGACTGGAACGGCCATATTACGCCAGGACCATCAGATATCGGTTTTGATTATTCCTTTATTCTGGCAGCAACCGGTGACCGTGTCCCTTGTGTGTTTGTTGAAAATGAACGGGTAATTAATCTCGATCCCAAAGATCCAATTTCTGTGAGCTATGAAAAGAATTTTGAAGGTGAACCTACAGGTAAGTTGAATCCTGAGTTACTAAAAATGCACCCGAGTCATGGTCACGATATGTCGATCGTGAACGGAATCTCACGGATCGGATTTATGAAAGGCGGTAAATCAGCACTTTGGATAGATGAAGAAATTGCAGATGTAATCACAGGAAAGGCGCTTGCATTTATTGAAAAAAGTAAGGATAAGCCATTCTTTCTATATTTTGCTACACAGGATGCACATGTACCACGTGTTCCAAATCCACGGTTTGTCGGAAAGAGTGGAATGGGACCTCGCGGTGATGCACTCGTTGAATTTGACTGGTCGGTTGGAGAAGTAATAAAAACAATTAAACGACTGGGGCTTGAGAAAAATACGATCATTATCTTGTCGAGCGACAATGGTCCGGTTGTTGACGACGGCTATAAAGATCAGGCAGTTGAATTGTTGGGCAATCACAAACCATCGGGCGAATTCAGGGGTGGAAAGTACAGTAGTTTCGAAGGTGGTACAAGGGTTCCCGGAATTGTTACTTGGCAGGGAACGGTAAAACCGGGCGTGTCAGATGAGCTCCTTTGTCAAATTGACATGTTTGCTTCATTTGCTGAAATGCTGAAAGTTAAACTGCCATCTGGCGCAGCACCCGACAGTGAAAATCACCTGAAAGCGTGGCTGAATAGAGGTGGCAAAGGGCGTGATTATTTAGTACTACAAAATGTAAACAATAACTTGTCAATTGAAAACGGAACCTGGAAATATATAGCTCCCGGGAAAGGAGCTGCCTATAATCCATTAACCAATACTGAAACGGGAAATCTCAACCAGGATCAATTGTATGATTTATCCTCAGACATAGGGGAAAAATTAAATGTCGCCACCAAAAATCCAAAGATCGTTGAAAAACTTCGAGCAAAACTGGAGCAAGTTAAAGCTGCTAAGTAGCTCATTATATAATTAATTGGTGAGAACAGTTAGCTTTCAGGACTCAAGCCCTGGGAACTAACTGTTTTAATGCCTAACCAAGTTTCTTCTGTGAATTAAAGCCTTCATTTATTATCCTACACTGATGCTTGCCACTATCAGTTGCTTCTATAACATATAGTTGATTTTTAATATCATAAAAATTAATTTTACTTTTGCAGGAATAAATTAACCTCGTTTATTGATGCAGAACATCGACTCAATCCAGGTAACAGACCTGGTTCTTTCCTTAACGAAAGGCAATCTTCATGCATTCAGCATACTTTTCGATCGTTATGGAAAGCGTTTATTTCACTTTTCAAACGGATATCTGAAGTCAGTCGAAGATGCCGAAGAGATTGTTCAGGATGTTTTTTTGAAGATTTGGAATATCAGGAAAGAATTGGTGGTTGATAAATCTTTCGAGTCTTATTTGTTCACGATTGCAAAGAATGCCATTTTAAATAAAATCCGCAAGTCAAAATTAGAGCATGCGTATCTAAGTTATGTGAAACTTCATCCAGATCAAAATGTTTCGCTTGATGATGAATTAGATTTTAGTGAACTTGATAAAGCTTATAAAGATGCAATTGAACGACTTAGCCCTCGTAGAAAAGAAATATTCTTATTGAGCAAGGAACAACATCTCCCTAATTCAGAGATTGCTACTAAGATGAATATTTCAATTAAAACAGTTGAAAATCAGATGACATCAGCAACATCTGAAATTCGGAAAACCCTCCGCTCTCTGGGTTTTTCAGGGATTATATTTTTTGAATTATTTTTATAATTTAAAAAAATATTTTCATTTCTAATAGGGGTTTTATGCCCGATACGTGTATACCTTCTTGAATGATCAAAAATAAAAATGGATTCAAATCAAAAATTAGATTTTAAATACCTTCTTGGTCAGATTCTTTCTGGAGAGTTGAGCAATGATGAAAAAAACGATCTCAACAATTATATCCAGTCGACTTTTAAGGATCATGATTTGGATTTATTGATGAGAGAACATTGGTTGGGCTTGGAGGACAAGAATATAATTGCTGATGAAAAGCAATTACAAATTCTGAAGAATAGGATAATTTCCAGGATCAATCAAACACAAACCTCATCTAAAAGAGGGCTTCGTTTTTTACCTTTTAATTGGAAGAACTACCTGATTCGTGCTGCCGCTGTTTTGTTTATTCCGCTTTTAATGAGTTCTCTCTATGTCTTTTATCGAATGGATAAAGAGATCAGCCAAATGACGGCTTCAACAGCTGTACAACAAGTGATTGCCAGCCCTGGGTCACGCGTACATTTCATGCTTCCTGACCAGACGGAAGTTTGGTTAAATTCAGGAAGTATGCTTGAATTTCCGCTTGCTTTAAATCATCAGGAGCGGCGAAAAGTAAAATTGTCGGGTCAGGGATATTTTAAGGTTTCTCATGATGAAAAGCATCCTTTCCAAGTTGAAATTCAAGGATTAAATATTCAAGCATTGGGAACTTCATTCGACGTATCAAGTTATGATGATGACAACCAAATATGTTCAACGTTGGAAGAAGGATCAATAGCGCTTATCAATTTACGAGGCGTTGAGGTTGCGCGGTTGTTTCCCGGGCAAAAGGTCGTTATGTATAAAACAACCAATGAATTGATCATCAAAAATGTAGATACCGCACTCACTACTTCATGGAAAGACGGAAAACTTATTTTCAGAGATACTCCATTATCAGACGTAATCAAGCAGCTCGAAAGATGGTTTAATTGTAATGTGCATGTAGAGAAACAGCTACTTAATTCAGGGTTAATGTACACCGCAACTATACAGAATGAGACTTTGGGCGAAGTTCTGAGAATGTTGGAAATTTCAACCTCGGTAAAAACTAAAATTGAAAAAAGGGAGGTGTATATAGACAGCAAAAATTAAAGAAAAAAGGGGGGTGTTTGCGGCACCACCCTTTGTGAATCAATCATTTATTAATAATTAACTCAAGAAAAACAAAAGTATGAAAAAAAAATGGTTCTTTACGAATCACGGGTATTTCTTTGCCTGTGTCGGAAAATTCTTAAAAATTATGAAAATTTTTATTTTCCTTATTGCTTTTGCAAGTATGCAGACATTTGCATTAGACAACTATGCCCAAACAAAAAGAATGGACATGAAGATTGTACAATCAAGTATCGTCTCCGCATTGGAGATAATTGAAAATCAATCTGAGTTTTTCTTCTTCTACAACAACAAGGTGGTTAAACTTGACAAAAAGGTCTCTGTAGACTTAAAGGATAAATCGATCAATGAAATATTAGATGCTGTATTTACAGATACTGATGTCGAATATACGATCAATGACCGGCAAATCATTCTTTCAATTAATAAATCCGAAAAGTCAAGTGCACAACAACAAAGATCGGTTAAAGGTAAAGTCACCGACTCATCAGGTGCAACACTCCCAGGTGTTTCAGTTGTTGTAAAAGGAACTACAACAGGGGTAATTACAGATAACAACGGTAATTTCTCACTGGTCAATATTCCTGAAAATGCTTCCTTGCAGTTTTCGTTTGTGGGAATGAAGACTCAGGAGTTTACTACTGAAGGAAAAACTACAATCAATGTTAAACTATCAGAAGAAGCTATAGGCTTAGATGAAGTTGTAGCGGTTGGATACAGTAACAAAAAAGCATCAGAATTATCTTCTTCCGTTGCAGTTGTCAACGAAAAAGCTTTGCAGGGAGTTACATCAAACAATCTTAGTGACATGGTTCAAGGAAAGGTCCCAGGATTAGTTGTTTCCAATACAAGTGGAAATCCTGGACAAAATGCCAATATTGTCATTCGGGGGGTTGGATCTATAGGCGCAGGTTATAGTCCACTATATGTAGTAGATGGAATTATTGGTGGCGATGCCAATCCAAATGATATTGAGTCTATTACTGTACTTAAAGACGCAGCGGCTACAGGTTTATATGGTTCAAGGGCTTCAAACGGTGTGATAATTATTACAACAAAAAGTGGTAAAAGTGGCAAGACAAAAATTAACTACTCCGGTTCATATGGAATCTCTCAACATCTTGATGGAAACCTACAGATGATGAATTCATCCGAACTTTACGATTTTCAAAAAAACGGTTATCAGAATTATTTTAATAGCAGGGTGGCTGTAAATGATCCTAATTTTGCGAATATTAGTTTTGAAAATTATCTGCCAAATGTATTGTCACCGTCTCGTTTAAATGTAGATACTGACTGGCAATCGTTACTATCAAGGACTGGTAAGATAAATAAGCAACAGCTTTCAATTTCCGGAGGAAATGAAAAAACCACATTTTATGTTAGTGGAAATTACTATGATGAAAGTGGAACGGTGATATCTACGTATTATAAAAGTATGGGATTTCGGGCAAATTTTAAGCATAAGATATCAGACAAGGTTACTTTATATGTAAAAGTGAGTGGTAATAATGAAAAGAGTCCAAATGATCCGCTTCCAGGACAGGAGGGGGTAATTGCTCAATATTATATAAATATGCCTTGGGACTCACCTTATGAGGCAGATGGTATAACACCCTACAATCCTGTGAAAGCGGGAAGCACATGGCTTGGAAATGGTAAGTCTAATTATATTTATGATAGAGAACATTATTCTGACATTACCAAAAAGATGGGATTAAGTTCTGATTTAAAATTAGATGTGAAAATTACAGATTGGATGTCATTTTCTACTTCCAACAGGTGGCAATTTTCAGGATCAGACTGGACACAATTACTAGATAAAAATTATATTCTTTCAATTGCTGAAAAAGGTAGGATAAGCCAAACCTATACTTATCAAAATTCATATCTCACCTCTAATCTTTTCAATTTAAAACATAATTTTGGAAACCATTATTTTTCAGGTGTTTTAGGTCAGGAATACAGCTATAGTAAATGGAATAGCACAGGAGCTGTTGGGATGGATATGGTAGAAGGATTAAGTGCTCTAAGTTCAGCTGGAAGTCCTAAATCTGTTTCAGGAACAAGTTCAGAGACTGGCTTTCTCTCATACTTCGGACAAATGGATTACAATTACAAAGGTCGGTATTTTCTGGTTGGTTCTGCGCGAAGGGATGCTTCTTCTCGTTTTGGTGCAAATAACAAATGGGGTACTTTCTTAACGATGGGGACATCGTGGGTAATTAACAGGGAAACCTTTTTATCTCAGGTTTCCTGGATTGATCTTTTAAAAATCAAATTTAGTTACGGAACAACTGGCAACGCAAATATAGCTGATTACTTGTCAATGGGAACATATGGTTTTGCTACCGCAAATACGTATAATGGAAATTCAGGTGCGCGACCTTCCCGAATTGCAAACCCGGATTTAACCTGGGAAAAGGCTTATACAACTAATCTAGGATTCGAATTTTCGGTTTTTAAACGGATTAAACTTGAAATTGATTTATATAACCGAGATAATAAAGATCTTTTGCAAAATGTACCACTTTCGGCCGCCAGTGGTTTTACCGGGCAGCAAAGAAATGTCGGTTCAGTCCGCAATCAAGGGATTGACTTTAACTTAACAACAGTTAATCTTGATGGAGATTTCAGATGGGAAACAAATTTCAATTTGAATATCAACAAGAACAAAGTATTAGCATTAAACAATTCTGAAGATATTGCTAATGGAAGTATGAGAATCAGGGAAGGACTTGATCTAAGGTATTTCTATATGAGGGAATGGGCTGGCGTTGACCCTCAGACTGGAGATCCTCTTTGGGTAAGATGGGAAGACGAGAATGGAAAAATCATTAACGGTGCTGACAAGAAGGATCCAACAAAGGTACTTACTACAAATCAATATAATCAGGCAAGTAACCTTTTTATTCGTTCAGCCTATCCTGATCTTACTGGTGGGATTCGGAACGATTTATCCTATAAAAACTTTTCATTTAGCGTGTTGTGTAATATGTCCTTTGGACAATGGATATATTTTGGACAGAGAGAAAGGATTGATTCAGATGGTACCTTTCTGGGGCATAACCAGATGAAGCCATACAAAGATTGGGTTCGTTGGGAAAAACCAGGAGATATAACTACACATCCCAGGATAGTAAGTGGTGGAAATTTGCAATCTAGTAGTCCTTCTTCCCGATATTTGGAGGATGGCAGTTATTTTAGAATACAGAATGTGAACTTAAGTTATACCTTTCCAAAAGTATATTCACTCATTTCAGCATTACGTGTATATGCAAGCGTTGATAACCTCGCTTTATTTACAAAATTTAGTGGCGCTGATCCCGATGTAAATATCGAAAATCCACAAATTACCCAGGATGCTAATAGTGCAAGATATTCCCCAACCAAAAAAATATTATTTGGTATAAGTTTAGATTTTTAAAAATTATCAACAAATGAAAAAAATGAAAACACTAATTCGTACCCTCTATGTAATTGCATTTGTGTTCATGATAAGTTGTGATAATCTTGAATACATTCCAACGGATCAGTTATCTGATAAATTGATACAAGCCTCTCCAAAATTACTAAATAATATTACTATTGGAACCTATAGCCGACTTAGATCAAGTAATTATATGAGACTTAGGCATTTCGCCCAAGAAGCCCCAAGTGATGAGGTTCTCCTTGTTAAATCTACTGGTGATAATCTTATGTACTCATATAATTATCAGCATGTCGTAAATTCTTCGGTTTCTACCCAGTTTTGGCAACAGGCATACTATGGTATTTATTCAGCAAATAAAGTAATAGAAGCAATTGATGACAATGCTTCTGGCGAATTTCTTCAGTTGAAAGGTGAAAATTTGTTTCTGAGAGCTCTCATGCATTATGATCTTGTACGAATTTTTTCTCGGCCATACTCACAGAGTCCGGAAACGAACTTAGGAATTATGATTAGGGATAATACAGATGTTAAAGTACTGCCAGCAAGAAGTACAGTGAAAGAAACTTACGATTTTATTGTTAAGGATCTCCTGAAGGCTGCAGCGTTAATGAATATTCGTAAATCAGCGATTTTTGCCTCTAAAGAAACTGCATGGGCTTTACTTTCGCGAGTTTACCTTTATATGGATCAGTATGATAAGGCATTGGAATATGCAGATAAGGTAATCAATGCAGGTAGATATTCTTTAGTACCAACAGATAAATATGGTAGCTATTTTACAATTCTGCCAGAAAATAACCCGGAAACTATTTTCGCCATAAAGCTTTTGGAAACCGAAAATATGGGTAAAAGCTCCATTGGTGCAATGTACCATGGAGATGGCGGATGGGGTGAGATGTTTGCATCGCCACCATATCGAAAATTAGTTTATAAATATTCGAATGATCAAAGAATCAAATTTATTGATCCTGAATATGTTTTAGATAATGTAGGAAATAAAATTCCTGATATTACCGAAGATTGTGGATTTCGAGTTGTTAAAAGAAATGATTTATCAAAATATTTCATTAATAAATATACAAGGGAGGGTGGTATTATAATGCTTTCGTCACCAGTTGTCCTTCGTTTAGCTGAGATGTATCTGATTAAAGCTGAGGCATTCGCAAAAACCGGAAAAAATGTTGAAGCAATTGATGTGATTAACCTTATTAGAAAGAGGGCAGGTTTGTTTGGAGATCAATTATTTACGGTAAGTGACTTAAAAGGATATACATCTGTTTTGGATGTTGTATTGGCTGAAAGATTCCTTGAATTGGCATGGGAAGGGCATCGCTCATTCGATCTATTTAGAAATAATTTGCCTGTTGATAGAAGCTATGTTCCTGCTCAAGCATGGTGTGGTCCCAAAGGATTTATATTACCGACCTCAAAGAGCATTGTACATTTAATCCCCGAAGTAGAAATGGCACTTAACCCTAAATTAGTACAGAATCCAACTGAGTAATATAAAAAAGACCAGGTGCTTGAATATTTTTTAAGTACCTGGTCTTTAATTTATTTTATTAGGAATAGTATTGATATGCTTGTAATATTTACAATTGGTTGAAATCTCATTCGCAAATTAACAATCCTTAATAAATGAATAAATCAATTGCTTTAATTCCGTATTTAATTGCAGCAGCTTTTCCCGGTCAATCGGCAACGAAAACTTCGATTCTCAACGAAACATCCCGCCCCAACATCCTGTTTTGTATTGCAGACGACCAGTCATTTCCGCATACAGGGGCTTACGGATGTAAATGGGTGAAGACGCCTGTCTTCGATCAGGTTGCCCGTCAGGGTGTTTTGTTTACCAACGCGTTTACGCCAAATGCGAAATGCGCCCCCTCACGTTCATGTATCCTTACCGGAAGAAATTCATGGCAACTTGAAGCTGCTGCCAATCATGTACCGTTCTTTCCGGCGAAATTTAAGACTTATGCCGAAAGCCTCATCGAAAATGGTTATCAGGTTGGTTATACGGCCAAAGGCTGGGCACCCGGAGATCCTGGAATAATTGATGGTAAAAAACGCGAATTACTCGGACCAGCCTGGAGCTCAATCAAAACAACACCTCCGGCAAAGTTCATATCCAATATTGATTATGCAGCCAATTTTGAAGCCTTTTTAAATGATAATCAGGGAGGAAAGCCTTTCTGTTTCTGGTTTGGAAGCACCGAACCTCATCGTCCTTACGAGTTTAAGGCAGGAGCTTTAAAAGGAGGTAAATCAACATCTGATATTGATAAAGTTTTTGGGTTCTGGCCCGACAACGATACAGTCAGGAATGATCTGCTCGACTATGCCTACGAAATTGAATACTTTGATTCGCACATCGGGAAAATGCTGAAGATTTTGGAAGAGAAAGGGCTGCTCGAAAATACAATCGTCATAATTACAGCAGATAATGGTATGCCTTTCCCCCGCATAAAAGGAAATGCATTTATGCTTTCCAATCACCTGCCACTTGCTATTATGTGGCCCAAAGGCATCCGGAATCCAGGTCGGACGATTGACGATTTTGTCAGTTTTACCGATTTTGCCCCGACTTTTCTGGATGTAGCAGGTATAAAACCGGATAAAAGCGGAATGCAGGAAATGGAAGGAAAAAGCCTTATCTCTTTATTTTCAGGAACACAAAAAGGAAAATTCCGCGACAACATGGTTATTGGCAAAGAGCGCACCGATTTGGGAAGACCAGATGATCAGGGTTATCCAATTCGTGGGATTGTAACTAACGAATTTCTATATCTTCGTAATTATCATCCGGAGCGTTGGCCCGCCGGAAATCCGGAAACCGGTTACATGGATTGCGATGGTTCACCCACTAAATCATTTATCCTGAATGACCGGCGATTGAAGGGGAAAAGTAAATATTGGAACCTAAGCTTCGGTAAATTCCCAGGTGAAGAGTTATACCAGGTATCCAATAACCAGGAATGTTTGGAAAATCTGGCTCAAAAGCCGGAATATGCAGCCTTTAAAAACAAGCTGATCAAACAAATGACGAAGAAACTTAAAAAGGATGGAGACCCGCGTATGTTTGGCAAGGGCGATATTTTCGATACTTATCCGTATTCGGAAGATACACGGAATTTTTACAACCGATTTATGTCGGGCGAAAAGCTAAAAGCCGGTTGGATAGAAAATACAGATTACGATCCGGTTCAATGAAATTATAGTAAACCATATTTATAAACACATTATGGATCAATTAAAAAAAATTCTGTTACTTCCTTTCCTTTTCGGTGGGGCTATAGTTGCCCAAAACAAACCAAATATTCTCTGGGTAACTATTGAAGACACTTCGCCACAGTTTATTGGATGCTATGGAAATAAGGACGCACGGACGCCGGTTATTGATCGCCTGGCCAGAGAAGGGGTGAGATTTACGAATGCCTTTTCAACCGGCACAGTTTGTTCGCCAAGCCGCTCGTGTATAATAACAGGTGTAAAAACCTATAAAATGGGGACAGGGAACCACCGGAGCAATTACCCCATTCCAGAGTTTATCAAAGGATTTCCTTACTATCTGCAAAAAGAAGGCTATTATACCACTAACAATGTAAAGACAGATTATAATGTGGGCAATGTCAAAGCATTCACCCAGGAAGCATGGAACGAAAGTTCAGTAAAGGCTGGCTGGTGGAACCGCAAGGCAGGACAGCCTTTCTTCGCTGTATTTAATTTTATTGATTCACATCAGTCCCGAACGATGACTGAATCCTATTCATGGTATCTGAAGAATGTGATCGACGAACTTCCGGAGAAGGATCGGATTGGTGATAATGATTTTGAGATGCCTCCTTTTTACAACAATACCCCGGAAATGCGCAAACAATTTGCCAGGGTTTACAACTCGATCAAACTAACAGATAACAAAATTGGTGAATTGCTTGCCCGGTTGGAAAAAGATCATCTGAAAGACAGCACCATCATCTTCTTTTATGGCGATCACGGAGAAGGAATCCCACGTGGCAAAACAAACGGGATTAATCTGGGTTACCGGGTGCCTTTTGTCATCTGGTTTCCTGAAATGTATAAGCACTTGTCCCCCTGGGGAACGAGCGGAGTAGTTACCGATGAACTGATTGACTTCGAAGATCTGGCACCCACCTTGATTAGCCTTGCCGGCGGTCGTGTTCCGGATTATTTAACCGGAAGAATATTAATGGGTAAAGAACGCTCCAAACAGGCTGACCGCCTAATTTTATCAGCCGACCGCTCAGACAATGGTATTGATTTGGTTCGCAGTGTGACCAATGGTAAATATATGTATTCACGAAATTTTATGCCTTTTATGCCTGAAGTCCGGTACATTCGCTATATGGAAATTGGCGAAATCAAGCAACAGATGCGTAAAGATCTGGTTGAAAACAAACTGAATCAGTTACAGAAAAGTTTGTTCGAAGACCGTTCGGCTGAATCTCTTTACGATATCAAAAACGATTTGTGGGAGACCAAAAATCTGGCTAACGATCCTTCTTACAAATTAATTCTTGAAAAAATGAGAAGTCAGTTAAAAACTGAAGTCCTTCAGTCACACGACGTATTGTTTCTACCGGAATATGAAATTGGGTTAATTTCCAAAAATATAACTCCTTACGAGTTTCGACTTGTGGATAAAAAGTATCCCGTAGCAGAAATTTACGAGTCAGCTTCTTTTTCCGGATTGCGGGGAAGAGACATTGCCGACAAACAAATTGAATTGCTTTCCAGTGCCAACAAAATTGTACGATACTGGGCCATTTTAGGATTACGGTCTCAAAATCCGATTGATCTAAAAACATTTTCCAAGGCAATAATTGAGGCTATGAATGATTCTTATACACCGGTTGCTGTTACAGCATCGGCTATTGCGTTTAGTTATTTTGGCAATAAATCAGCTGAGCAAAACCTGAAAAAATATTGTGCCAGCGAGAATATGGATCTCTCGCTCATGGCCATTAATTTTTTGCTCTATGAAAAGAATAAACAGCCATTTATAGGAACTATTCAATCAGTTTACAAAATGGAAGGAAGAAATTATAATGTAAAAGCTGCCTGCATGGATTTTCTGGGTAGTTTGGGATTGGTTCCAAATAATGCGGATTACAAGGAATAAACAACTAAATAGATGAACTATCAAACAATCAAGTTGTTAGTATTTAGTGGATTAACTTTATTTAGTGTCTCTGGCATAGTTGCAAAACCAAAACCCAACATTATTTTTATTTTGGCTGACGATATGGGTTGGGGAGATTTCGGATTTCAGTTTCAAAATAAACGTGCAAAAATGAATGTACGAAGCGGACCCTGGTCAAAAACACCGAATTTGGACCGCCTCGCTGCACAGGGGGTTCAGATGCCTAACCATTATTGTCCGGCTCCGGTTTGTGCACCATCGAGGGCATCCCTTATGCTTGGACAACATCAAGGCCATGCAAATGTACGCGACAACCAGTTCGATAAAGCAATTGAGGATAACCATACTTTAGCCACCGTATTAAAAGCTGCAGGATACTCGACTGCCGCTATCGGTAAGTGGGGATTACAAGGATTAGGTGCAAGGAAATCTGACCAGGAAACTGGCAATAATGAATCTGACTGGGTAGCACATCCTCTGAATCGTGGATTTGAATATTATCTGGGCTACATGCGTCATGGCGACGGCCACGAACATTACCCGAAAGAAGGTGTTTACCGGGGCAAAAAAGAAGTTTACGAAAACCATAAAAACATTGTTGAAGATCTTGATAAGTGTTATACAGCCGATCTATGGACAGCTGCAGCCAAAAAATGGATTATCGAACAAAAGCAGGAAAAGAAATCGGAAAAACCTTTTTTTATTTACCTGGCATACGACACACCTCATGCTTTTTGCGAATTGCCAACCCAGGTCTATCCTGAAGGTGGCGGCCTGAAAGGGGGTTTGAAATGGCTCGGCCAGCCGGGGCATATGATCAATACGGCTTC
>Ga0209123_1001386_pt1 | contig 24248 bp, 21 predicted proteins | sample BarGraIncu00431A_FD_184500 | JGI IMG/M metagenome (GOLD analysis project Ga0209123, IMG submission 184500) | Arctic peat soil microbial communities from Barrow, Alaska, USA - Barrow Graham LP Incubations 004-31A (SPAdes) (version 2) | ecosystem: Environmental > Terrestrial > Soil > Wetlands >...
CTATGGGTGCTGTAATAAAACTTTCCACTTCCTGAGTAGCCAGTGATGGTGCGACAGAAATAACCTGTACCTGATTGTTGGTAATGTCCGGAATGGCATCGATGGGCAACTGGGTTAAGGAATAGATACCCCAGCCAATCAAGGCAAACACAAATAACCCGACAATAAATTTATTTCTGATCGAAAATTGAATAATTCGTTCTATCATTATGAAAAAGATTTGGAATGAATGCCATTGCTACGTGAGTTTTCAGGGTATTTGAAAAATAGACCCCGACATAACACTGCATATCAAGCAATTAAAAATGGATTTGCGACTTTTTTTGCAAGAAGGAGGTTTCTGTATTGAATAGACAGAAGAATAGATAACTTATCAATTTCTTAACACACATATTTTATTCAGCAATTGGCGACCAGCCAACGGAATTGCGTAAGAATAGGATGTTACTAAAATATTGGAAGTTGTTTTTTCTGAAAGATCTTTCAGAAAATTTCCGGAAAATAAAAGGGTTATTTGCACCAGAAGTCTGTCTTTTAGACTCTTTTGGAATTCATCCAACATAATTGAAACACGGTTTAACGAACATACTTCGTGCTGATGTGTTAATTGAAAGGGTGAATCATTATTTTGCTTAGTACAACAATTTTTACCATCATTAATCTTTGGATTGAGATCATTCGAATTTGACAAAAGAACACCTGTGCCAAGTTTTTCATGGCAATTTTCTTCTATAAAGACGTTTGTTCCTTGAACCCTGCATACATCGCAACAAAAATGGATAACGTTTACTGAATTTCCAAAAAGAAAAAGCAGAAAAGCGATCGTACATAGAGCTGTGTTTTTTACGCAGGTTTTCACAAAAAGGTGTATATTTGTAAATAATTAATTGGATTGCATTTAGAGCTGACCTTCGAATGCAAATATAAGTCAAAACCTCATACGGTTATGATTTTTTGTAATTTTTTAAGAAATATACCTACATACTATGAGACGAAAATTACTTTTATTCTCAGTTTTGTCCTTATTTATTTTTTTAGCGCTTTCATGTAAAAAAAAGGCTGTTCAGGAGGAAGAAGCTCAGGTTACTTTCAAAGCTTATGAAATGAAGGAAGACCATCACTTGAAAGGAGATGTAAAAAATCCGGTGATGAGCATATCCCTAAACCTGCAATTTCCGGATACTTTTTCAAACATCGCTGTCCTGAACAAAATAAGGAAGACTCTGCTTTCTGACTATTTCCCCGATATTGATAAAAATATTGTCGATCCTAAAATTGCCATGGACGCCTACATTAAGGAGTACATTAAATTTTATGAGAGCTCTGAAGATATTTCTTCCTATGAGGATAAAGAATCCGAGGATACTCAACCCGAAGTAGCATGGTGGGATAGAGAAAATATGATTATTCGAAACAATTCAGACAATATTCTATCCTATACAATTGAATCTGATAGGTTTACCGGAGGCCCACATGGAGGAAAAACGTATCTGAACACGGTGATAAATCTGAAAACAGGTGACCGCATTACGGAAAATGACTTGTTCACCGAAGAATCACGTCCAATGATTGAAGACTTGATCCTGAAAAAAATCATGCTAAAGCACAAAGTTCAAAAAGCAGAAGATCTGGAAGAAATTGGTTTTTTCGACGTGACTGATATCAATTTGAATAAAAATTTCTACATCACCAAAAAAGGCATTGTTTATACATTTAATGAATACGAAATAGCAGCTTACGCTTTGGGAACCATTGAAATCATGCTTAGCTACGAGGAAATTTCAGCCTTTATGATTCCGGGTAATCCTCTTGTGCCTCTCATCCAATAAACAACGACTCAAAATAACTATGAACTGTATCGAACACTATTTTCCCGAGCTCAGTACAGCTCAAAAAGAACAGATAGCTGCTCTTTACGACCTGTATGCAGACTGGAACAGCAAAATCAATGTCATTTCAAGAAAAGATATAGAAAACCTGTATGAACGACATGTCTTACATTCACTGGGCATCACCAAACTTTTAAATTTCAAGGATGGCTCACGCATCATGGATGTAGGTACCGGTGGTGGATTTCCTGCCATTCCATTGGCTATCCTCTACCCCAATGTTCATTTTCACCTGGTGGACAGCATCAACAAAAAACTGACCGTTGCCCGTGAAGTAGCCGATGCCATCGGACTTAAAAATATAAGTATCCGGCATTGTCGGGTGGAAGAGGAAAAATCACTTTTTGACTTTGTAATAAGCCGTGCAGTCATGCCTTTTCCGGACTTGGTGAACCTTTGTAAGAAAAATATCAGCAAAGAGCAGAAAAATTCAATGCCAAATGGCTTAATATGCTTGAAAGGTGGAGAACTGCAGCATGAGATTTCAGCTTTTAGAAATAAGGTTGTTGTCATTAACCTGAATGATCACTTTAAAGAAGAATTCTTTGATGCCAAAAAAGTAGTTTACATTCCGCTCGTTTAAAATCAAGTCATGCAAATAAAGCAATTCACTTTCAATCCGTTTCAGGAAAATACCTATGTTGTTTACAACGAAAATAAGGAAGCCTTGATCATTGATCCTGGTTGTTATTCCGGGAACGAAGAAAAAATTCTGGACGAATTTATAGTTACTAATAGTTTGACTATCAAGTTGGTTGTAAATACGCACTTACACATTGACCACATATTCGGTAATGCTTTTGTTGAAAACAAGTATAAAGTTAAAGCCTCAGCCAACAGCGGGGATGAATTTTGGCTGAAGGGTATGGAAGGACAAGCCAGAATGTTCGGACTGGATCTCAGATATCCAACACCCTCCCTTGGAAATTACATTCAGGAAGGTGATAAACTCTTGTTGGGTATGGATGTCTTTGAAATTTTTCAGATACCCGGACATTCTCCGGGCAGCATTGTTTTGTACAATGCAACGAATAACTGTGTGTTTGTTGGTGATGTTTTGTTTGAAAACAGCATCGGAAGGACAGATTTGCAAGGTGGCAATTACCAGTTACTGATTGAAGGAATTCAGAGCAAACTAATGACACTTCCGGAAAAAACAGTGGTTTATAGCGGTCATGGACCATCAACAACTATCGGAAAGGAAAAAGTGGGGAATCCTTTTATTTGATTCTTCTAAATATCACTTATTTAAGGCATGCTTTTCACAAAAAGACATGCCTTTTTAGCTCTGTAGGTTATGAAAATCGAATATAAATTACGTACTTTGTTTCCCCGATAGTGAAAATTAAATTTCACTGTACAACGTTAATTATCATTTTTTTATGAATCAGGAATACAATCTCAGACTTACAAAAATCCGCGAACAGCTGGTGCACGATAAAGTAGATGCCTGCCTCCTTTCCACTTCCGTCAATATTTTATACGCCAATGGCAGCATTTTCAGTGGTTATTATTTTATACCGGTTGAAGGTGAACCCTCTTTATTCGTGAAACGTCCCGTCGGTTTGAAAGGTGAAAATATCCATTACATTCGAAAACCGGAACAGATTCCTGAGTTTCTGACTAAAATGGGTATAAAAAAACCTGCCAGATTAATGCTTGAAGGTGATGAAATGGGGCATTCAGAATGGCTTCGACTTCAGGCTTGCTTTTCGGAAAGCGAACTGGTAAATGGTACGACTGCTTTAAGAACAGTCAGAAGTATCAAAACCGATTACGAAGTCTCTCTGATCAGAGCTTCTGCTTCAGCACATGTGAATGCTTACAAGCGAATTCCTGAAATATACCGTCCGGGTATGACCGATATGTCTTTTGCTATTGAAATTGAATACATTATGCGTCACGAAGGCAACCAAGGATTGTTCCGGACCTTCGGAGATATGGATGCATTTATGGGTAGCGTTCTGGCAGGTGACAATGCAGAAGTGGCTTCTCCCTATGATTTTGCATTGGGTGGTGCAGGTACTGTTTTCAACCCGATCGGTGCCGCCGGTCATTTGTTAAAATTCGGTGAAAGCATCATGATTGACATGTGTGGAAATTTTTCAGGGTATCTGGATGATTTGTCACGAACCTTTTCCATAGGAAAGCTATCAGAGAAAGCCTACAAGGCACATCAGGTATCCATCGACATTCAGAATTATCTGCAAGAAGCGATGAAAGAAGGTGCGGTTTGCGAGGATCTATATAAAACGTCACTGAAAATTGCTGATGATGCAGGACTGGCCGATTGCTACATGGGTACTACCCAGCAAGCCAAGTTTGTCGGACACGGTGTCGGGTTGGTTATCAACGAATTACCTGTATTGGCCATACGTTCCAGAGAAATCCTGAAACCAAATATGACCATCGCCATCGAACCAAAATTTGTGATCAAAGGCGTTGGAGCCGTTGGTGTGGAAGACACCTATCTGGTTGGCAAAAACGAAAGCGAACGATTGACCATGCTTGATTTTGAGATTATTGACTTGTCAAAATAAATTTTAAACAGTATTTATCATGAGTGATTTTTCATCCCGGCACATAGGCATTCAACCGGAGGAACAAAAAGAAATGTTGGAAAAAATCGGATTGAGCTGTATGGATGATTTGATCAAACAAACCATTCCTGCAGATATCCATTTGACTACTCCTCTTGATATGGAGCCGGCCCTTTCTGAGGGTCAATTTGCCGAACATATAGCTGATTTAGCTTCAAAAAATAAACTATATACCTCCTACATAGGTTCAGGTTGGTACGACACCTTCACACCGGCCGTTATTCAACGAAATGTATTCGAAAGCCCGGTTTGGTATACGTCTTATACACCCTATCAGGCTGAAATATCACAAGGCAGACTCGAAGCGCTGTTCAATTTTCAAACGGTCATCACCGAACTCACCGGTTTACCCCTCACCAACGCTTCCCTTCTGGACGATGCAACCGCTGCAGCCGAAGCCGCCTACATGTTTTTCAATATGCGAAGCAGGGAACAAGCAGCAGCAGAAGCCAATGTCCTATTTATAGACCAATCGGTTTTTGCCCAAACACTGGCTGTTCTGAATACCCGATGCATCCCACAGGGCATCAAACTCGAAATTGGAGACTATGCCACGTTTAAACCGAATGCTACCCATTTTGCCGCACTAGTCCAATTTCCCAATGCAGATGGTCAGGTTGAAAATCAGGCCCACTTCATCGCAAGCATGCAAAAAGCCGGGTTGAAAGTGGCCGTTGCCGCAGACCTGTTAAGTCTTTGTCTGCTTCAGGCACCGGGTCGTTGGAGTGCTGACGTCATATTTGGCTCCGTTCAGCGTTTTGGAATACCCATGGGCTTTGGTGGTCCGTCTGCGGGTTACTTTGCCACCAAAGAAGACTATAAACGAAATATACCCGGCCGCATCATCGGACTTTCCAAGGATAAAACAGGGCGTCCGGCTTATCGTCTGTCCCTGCAAATGCGCGAACAGCACATTAAGCGCGAAAAAGCGACTTCAAACATTTGCACAGCGTCTGCCCTCATGGCCAACATGGCTGGCTTCTATGCCGTTTATTTCGGTTACGAAGGTCTTTGTAATACCGCCAAACGGATACACGGAATCGCCTCTTATTTAAACGATGCCTTTTCGATTTACGGCTACAAACAAACCAACGACAATTTCTTTGATACTCTGAAAATATCGATTCCGGAAGGTGTAAAACTGGCTGATATCAAAAAACTGGCTTTGGAATACGAAGTGAATTTTCACTATTTTAAATCAGGTGAAATCGGTATAAGCATTGATGAAACCACGGATTACGACGATGTGGACGTACTGCTGGATATCTTTGCCTCAGCAGTCGGCAACCAGGCCAGTTTTACCAACAACGAGGATTTTACGACCATTCTTTCTCTGGATGAAAGTTTGCTTCGCAACGACAAATTTCTGCAACAGGATGTTTTCAAAAAATACCGTTCTGAAACGGAAATGATGCGATACATCAAAAAACTTGAACGTAAAGATATTTCCCTCACCCACTCGATGATTTCCCTGGGATCCTGCACCATGAAGCTCAACGCCGCTTCTGAAATGCTGGCCATGAACTATGCAGGTTTCGCAGGTATTCATCCGTATGCGCCTTCAGATCAGGTAGAAGGTTATTTGGAAATGATCACGAATCTCGAAAAAATGCTTTGCACCATCACCGGTTTTGAAGGTTGCAGCTTACAACCCAATTCAGGTGCTGCAGGTGAATACGCAGGTTTACGCGTGATCAGGGAATATTTCATATCACTTAAACAAACCGAACGTCAGACTTTACTGATACCGGCATCCGCACACGGTACAAATCCAGCCAGTGCCCATCAGGCAGGTTTTCAGATTATAACCGTAGCATGTGATGAAAATGGAAACGTCGATTTGAATGATTGGGAAAACAAAGCAAAAGAGAATGCATCTACTTTGGCCGGTTGCATGATCACCTACCCTTCAACACATGGAATTTTCGAAAAACAGATACGCAGGATGTGTGAAATTATTCACCAAAACGGTGGACAAGTGTACATGGATGGTGCCAACATGAACGCACAGGTAGGTATCACTTCCCCAGGTTTTATCGGTGCTGATATTTGTCACCTGAACCTTCACAAGACATTTGCCATGCCTCACGGAGGTGGTGGCCCCGGTGTTGGCCCGATTTGTTGTGCCAAACATCTGGTGGACTATTTACCCAAACATCCGATCTTCGGAAACAACAAAAATACGGTTGCAGCAGCCCCTTATGGAAGCGCCATGATGTTGCCGATCAGTTATGGTTATATTTGCATGTTGGGTGCAGAAGGGCTTAAAAAGGCCAGTGAAATTGCCATTTTAAACGCCAATTACATGGCTGAATCTCTGAAAGAGCAATTCCCTGTTGTATTCAGAGGCGAAGACGGACGTGTGGGTCACGAAGTCATTCTCGATTGCCGTATTTTCAAGAATGCAGGTATCAGCGAAACCGATATAGCCAAACGCCTGATGGATTTTGGCTACCATGCTCCAACGCTTTCTTTCCCCGTACACGGCACCTTGATGATTGAACCTACAGAAAGTGAAAGTCTGGCAGAAATTGACCGTTTCATCGAAGCCATGCAATGCATCTACCAGGAAATCAAAGAAATTGAAAACGGACTATACGACAAGACAGACAACGTTTTGGTACAGTCCCCACACGCAGAGTATGAATTAACAGCAGATGAATGGTCACACAGCTATCCGCGAAGCAAAGCAGCTTATCCACTTGCCTGGATAGCCGAAAATAAATTTCAGATTCCTGTTGGCAGGGTTGACAATGCCTTCGGAGACCGGAATCTGATATGCAGTTGTTCTGAATAAGGCATTCATCTACTGTTGGTTTGTCAGTAGCTGACAAACCTGAACCATTTTTACTAAAAAAATCTGCCAAATAGTCTGTCCAATCATTTCGGCAGGTTTTTTGTTGAGAAAGAATTGAAAAGACATTGAAAAAAGTAAAAAAGAATGATGAAGCATACAAAAACAGAAACCCACTCTAAAAAAGAGACTAAGGTTGATAATGAAGAAGTTGTAAACAATCAGGTAGAAACTGAAGAAAATACTTCAAAAACAGAAGTGTTGGCAGAAAGTGAACTTGATGCAGCTAAAGAATCGTTGGAAGAATTACAAGTTAGATATAATCAACTGAATGATACTTATTTACGGAGCCTTGCTGAATTTGACAACTACCGCAAACGCAGCCTTCGTGAAAAAGCCGATTTGATTAAAACCGGTGGAGAAAGTGTCTTGATTAATGTTCTTTCTGTCGTTGACGATTTGGAACGCGGCCTGGCTGCAACCAAAGAAGCACAAGATATTGAGTCGGTAAAACAAGGCATGGAACTCATTTATACCAAATTTCAGAATTTCCTCAAACAAAGCGGTATAACAGCCATAGAAACTGAAGGAAAGGACTTTGATACCGATTTACACGAAGCCATTACCACCATCCCAGCCCCATGCGAAGATCTGAAAGATAAAGTAGTGGACTGTGTTCAAAAGGGGTACTATTTGCACGACAAGGTTATTCGTTTTGCAAAAGTAGTAGTAGGCAAGTAAGTATCTGGAATAGAAGAATATAAAATTAAATATGTCGAGTAAAAGAGATTATTACGAAATTCTGGGGGTGGCTAAAAACGCATCCGACGAGGAAATAAAAAAAGCGTATCGAAAAAAGGCCATTCAGTATCATCCGGACAAGAATCCAGGTAATAAAGAAGCAGAAGAAAAATTTAAGGAAGCTGCTGAAGCTTATGAAATTCTAAGCAATGCAGAAAAACGTCAACGTTACGATCAATACGGTCATGCAGGTGTTGGCGGAGCATCAAACGGTGGTTTCGGCGGTGGTGCAGGCGGATTTTCCATGGATGACATTTTCTCACAATTCGGTGATATTTTCGGTGGACATTTTGGCGGTGGAAATCCTTTTGGCGGATTTAGTGGCGGAAACTCCAGAGGCAGTCAACGGGTAAATCACGGAAGCAACCTGAGGGTAAAAGTTAAACTCAACCTACAGGAAATAGCAAAAGGCGCCGAAAAGAAAATAAAAGTAAAGAAAGCTGTTGCATGCTCCCATTGTAGCGGCACCGGAGCCGAAGGTGGAAGCTCTTATTCCACTTGCAGCACTTGCCGTGGCACAGGAGCAGTAACCAGAATCACAAATACTATTTTGGGCCGTATGCAGACCCAATCCGTTTGTCCGGATTGTCAGGGCGATGGTAAAATGATCACCAAAAAATGTACCCATTGCAACGGTGAAGGAATCTCACAGCAGGAAGAAGTAATCACCATCAATATTCCGGCCGGAGTAGCAGAAGGCATGCAGCTTTCCATGAGCGGCAAAGGCAACGCAGCCCGACGTGGAGGCGTAAATGGAGATTTACTGATTCTGATTGAAGAAGAAGCCCATCCGGAATTGTTGCGTGACGATAATGACCTCGTTTATAATTTATTACTTAGCTTTCCTACAGCGGCTTTGGGTGGTACTGTTGAAATACCAACCATTGATGGCAGGGTAAAAGTAAAAATTGAACCAGGAACGCAACCCGGCAAAATGCTCCGTTTACGCGGGAAAGGTTTACCTACTGTCAATCAGTACGGTATGGGTGATTTATTGGTAAACATCAGTGTTTACGTCCCGGAAACACTTTCCAGAGACGAACGAAAAACCATAGAAAAACTGGAAGAATCGGAAAACTTTAAAACAAGTCCGTCTTTGAGCAAGAAAATATTTGAGAAATTCAGAAATCTTTTTGACTAAATCTTTTTTTGACTATTTTTTTTGACTAAGAAGGTCATTATTGGCGTTTCAATAGGGAGCCAAATTCAAGGCATGGGTCGGGAAACACACCGGAGCGTACTTTTCGTACGTGAGGATTGTTTATTGGCCCATAACGCAGAAGTTGACTTCCTATTGAGACGCCAATACGCTACTTTAGATATTTATCCAGCCACCCAAAGAACCTGCGCTGCCACAGAATACCATTTTGCGGTTGCAAAATCCAATGGTTCTCATCAGGAAAGACCAACAATTCAGCAGGAATCCCCATCAATTTAGCAGCATTAAAAGCAGCCATACCTTGCGATGCAAGAATACGGTAATCCTTTTCACCGTGAATACACAAAATAGGCGTATCCCAGTTTTGCACAAATTTGTGTGGAGAATTGGCAAAGGAATTTTGAGCAATTTTATTGGATTTTTCCCAGAAAGGACCACCCATATCCCAGTTTTCAAACCAAAGTTCTTCGGTTTCAAGATATTGCGCTTCTGCATTGAATATGCCACTATGAGCGATAAAAGCCTTGAAACGTTTATGATGGTTACCTGCAAGCCAATACACGGAGAAACCACCGTAGGAGGCGCCTACACAGCCTAAATGATTTTTGTCAACATAGGGTTCTTTGGCAACAGCATCGATGGCAGAAAGATAATCCTGCATGTTCTGACCGCCATAATCCTTGCTGATTTGTTCTTTCCAGGCCTGACCCAGACCTGAAACGCCACGTCTATTTGGAGCCACAACAATGTATCCATTGGCTGCCATCAACTGCAAATTCCAGCGGAAAGACCAAAACTGCCCGACTGTTCCCTGCGGACCACCTGAACAATACAAAATCGTTGGATATATTTTAGTGGAATCAAAGTCCGGCGGATAGACCACCCACGTGAGCATTTGATGCTTATCGGTGGTTTCAATCATCCTTTTTTCAACACGACCGACTTTGAGTTGATCGTATATTTCCTTGTTTTCATTGGTCAGGGCAATCATTGCCCCATTCGTTGGGTTAATGCGATACACATCCGTTGGATGACTTAAAGAATGTCTCAAACCAACCAATTGATCGCCAGCCAAAGCTATAGATTCAAAATCAAACATTCCGTCTGTAACCTGTTTCACAGAAGCATTTTCAACATTCAGGCTGAAAATCTGTGTAACTGCCTGCAAAGCACTCAGGAAATAAATAGTGCGACCATCCCTGGTCCAACAAACGGAACTGACATCCCCATCCAATGAATTACTCAGACATCGGTTGGTTCTGTTTTTAATATCGTGAATGAAAAGTTTATCCTGATCGGCTTCATAGCCATCACGTGCCATACTTTGAAAAGCAACGAATTGGCCATTGGGTGAAAAAACAGGATTGGTGTCATAACCCATCATTCCTTCTGTCAGATTTTTAGTCTCTTTCGTAGCTAACGAGTATAAATAGATGTCGGAATTGGTTGAAATGGCATATTCCTTACCGGTTTTCTTTCGACAGGTGTAAGCTATACATTTTCCATCCGGCGACCAGTCAAGTTGCTCAATGCCACCCCATGGTTTCATGGGTGATTCATACGGTTGTCCTTCCAAGATATCAACAACGTTTTTCACACCCTTGTTGGTAAGATCTGCTACAAAAGGATGAGGCACTGTTTCCACCCATTCGTCCCAATGTTTGTACATCAGATCATCAATAACCTTTCCGCAGGATAATGGAAGGTCCGGGTAAATATCCTTGACCCGTTTACCGTATTGAACTTGTTTGATGAACAGGATTTTAGATTCGTCCGGAGAAATTTTGAAAGCGTCAATATCTGTCGTGTCGTTAGTCAGTTGACGACGTTTCTTTCCATCCTTACGCATTTTCCACAGTTGACTTAAGCCGGATTCATTGGAAAGGAAATAGATTTCGGAGCCATCCGCAGACCAGATTGCTTCCTGTTCTTTTACGGCTGTTTTCGTGAGCTGTGAGGGAGCTCCGCCAGTTATGGAAACAGTATATAAATCTCTGTTGCCTTTGTTTTTTGGAATGCTGTAATACTGAACGCCGTAAAGAATATCCTTTCCATCGGGTGAAACACTTAGACCCCCAACGCGCCCCATACTCCAAAGTACCTCCGGAGTCATTAAACCTTTTTCTATTTTAATATTCTGCTTGCCTATCAGTTCTTTTTCGGAAGAATCCTTTCCACCAGTACAGGCAGCGAATGCACAGGTCATTGCCATCATAAATAAACTCGTTTTGTTCATAGCGTATTAGTTTGAAAAAACAAATATATAAAAAAAAGCCACCCGAAGGCGGCTTTTAGTACATTCTATTTGTAGGATGTCTATCCTAAATAGCCTTTTAATAATTTGCTTCTCGAATTTTGACGCAAACGACGAATGGCTTTTTCTTTGATCTGCCTTACACGTTCACGGGTCAACCCGAATTTGTCACCAATTTCCTCGAGAGTCATTTCCTGACTACCAAGGCCGAAAAACATTTTGATAATGTCGCTTTCGCGTTCTGTCAAGGTTGAAAGTGCACGATCAATCTCCTTGGAGAGCGATTCGTTCATCAACTTACGGTCTGCGATTGGAGCATCATCATTGACTAGTACATCCAATAGGGAATTGTCTTCTCCTTCAACAAAAGGAGCATCCACGGAAATGTGACGTCCGGATACTTTCAACGTATCTGAAATCTTGTCTACGGGAATGTCTAATTCTTCTGCCAATTCTTCGGGTGAAGGTTTGCGTTCGTGCTCCTGTTCAAATTTTGAAAAAGCTTTTGTAATCTTGTTCAAGGAACCTACTTGGTTCAAAGGAAGACGTACGATACGCGACTGTTCTGCCAAAGCCTGAAGAATAGACTGACGAATCCACCACACAGCATAGGATATAAATTTGAACCCACGGGTTTCATCAAACTTTTCGGCTGCCTTTATGAGCCCCAGGTTGCCTTCGTTGATCAAGTCGGGAAGGCTTAGTCCCTGATTTTGGTATTGTTTGGCTACTGAAACCACAAAACGCAGATTTGCGCGGGTTAATTTTTCCAAAGCTGCGCGGTCTCCTTGTCGGATGCGCTGAGCCAGTTCCACCTCTTCGTCTACTTTAATCAGCTCTTCACGGCCAATTTCCTGTAAATATTTGTCCAAAGAAGCGCTTTCGCGGTTGGTGATGGATTTTGTAATTTTAAGCTGTCTCATGCTGGAATAAAATATAAGGTGCAAAAGTAGTCAATTTTTTCATAAAAAGGTGATTTATATGCATAAAACTGCACTTTATCTGTTAAAGAAAACTCAATATTCACTATTATTCACATTGATATTAAACAAAATGTCATCAACCGCTAAAAAAGACTATTCTACTAAATTCATTGCATAGTAAGTAACCTCTTCCACATAAACACCATCCTGTACGGAAATGTTCTTTACTTCTGCTAATTTTGAATTAATATCCCGGATGGTGACTCCAAGCATAGCACGTTGTACATATGGTTTGTACGTAATTAACACTTGAAACTGACAAAAGATTTTTAAATCAAGATAATCTGACATTAATTTCTTAATTTTGCACCAAACAGAGAGCCGGTCTGTCGCTCTTAACAATAAGGGAGGAAAGTCCGGGCAACACAGAGTACCATATTTCCTAACGGGAAGCTGTTTCATAGCAGAGTCAACGTAACAGAAAACAACCGCCTGACGCAAGTCGGGTAAGGGTGAAAAGGCGGGGTAAGAGCCCACCGCTCCGATGGTGACACCGGGGGTCAGTACGACTTATGGGTTGCAAGACCATGTACACCGTCGCATGTAGGGCTGCTCGCCCGATGACGGGGGGTAGGTCGCTAGAGCTGTCGGGTGACCGGCAGTCGAGATAAATGACAGACACTTTTCCGAATTTCGGAAAAGTACAGGACCCGGCTTACAGGCTCACTGTTTTATTTTATAACCTCACTACAGGAAAAACCAATGGAAAAACCAAAAACTTCTTTAAGTAAAAAAGCTTCCGACTTTTGGATTTTTGTTTCCGGTGATATTTGGAGAGTTTCCAAACATGAAGTTAAAGGAATTAGAAATAGGGTATTAAATCTTATAAGGACTTTAATACTGGCTACGAAAGGTTTTATTGCAGACCAACTCACCACCAGGGCTTCCGCACTCACATTTACCACTCTTTTGGCCGTCGTACCCATTGCAGCCATTACAATAGGCATAGCAAGAGGATTTGGTTTTCAGAAAGTTATTGAAACCCAACTTACAAAAATGCTACCTGGTCAGACAGATGTCCTGAACATGTTGTTCAAATTTGTACAGTCTTTTTTGGAAGTTACCACAAGCGGTATCATTGTTGGTATCGGTATTCTTTTCCTGATTATTTCTGTATGGAGCATTCTTCAATCCATCGACTTCGCCATTAATGACATTTTTCAGATTAAAAGTGCCAGGACGGTCACCCGAATGTTGACAGACTATATGGCAACCATGTTTCTATTACCAGTTCTATTGATTTTATCCAGCGGTTTATCGGTTTTCCTGAAAACAGCCATTGTCCAGAACCAGATACTTAGTTTGCTCAGTCCCATTGTAAACTTATTGATGTCGTGTATACCCTATATTCTTTCCTGGTTGGGCTTTACATTGCTATATATTTTGATTCCAAATACAAAAGTAAAGTTTAGAAATGCCGTTTTGGCCGGGTTCATAGCAGGTTTTGGGTTTCAGGCATTTCAGTACCTGTATATCAGTGGACAGATTTGGGTGACCCGTTACAATGCAATCTATGGTAGTTTTGCAGCCATTCCATTGTTTCTGCTTTGGCTTCAACTTTCGTGGACCATCGTACTTCTTGGTGCAGAAATAGCTTATGCAGCTCAGAATGTAGAAAATTTCTATTTTGAAAAAGAGACTAAAAATGTTAGCCACCGATACCGGTATTTTATCAGTGTGCTCATCATGAATATTTTGTGCAAACGTTTTGAAAATGGAGAAGCTCCAATGACCACCAATGAAATTTCCACCCAATATCAAATACCTATCCGACTGACAAACCGCACTTTGTTCAGACTCCTTGAGATGCATCTGATATCTGAGACTTACAGCGCCGAAGATAAAGACGTACCTGCTTATCAGCCGGCTATAGACATTAACAAGCTGACCATCGGTTATTTATTCGAAAAGATGTTCGAACATGGAAGTGAAAACTTTTCACTTGACGTAAACATCCAATACAAACCTCATTGGGAAGCGCTGATCAGTATTGAGAGGGCTGCTGAATTAAAAGGTTCAACCATCCTGATTAAGGATTTATAATTTCTTTTTACCTGCTTTTCGTCCTGTAAAAAATTCCGGATAACGAACGGCATAATAAAGCAGTGTTATTGCACAAATTATCAGGATAACACTGAAAACAGCCAGACTATTGTCCTTGGTCAACAGATTGGTCACCGAAAACAATCCGGTGCCTATCAGCACAAAAAGGAAAGTGGTGAAGTTCATATATCCAATCATATCCCCCAATTTACGGCCTAGTGGAGCATTTTGAACCAAGGCCATGCAGGGCACTTCAAAGATACCGCCCATAAATGCCAGACAAAACACCAGAATAGCGCAAATAACAACAGGAGGATTAAAGAAGATGATGGCAGTCAGGCAAATAATCATACCCAACAGACCAATGGGAATCATCTCAGGTCGTACCGATGTCTTGGCAAGGAATCCGGCAGCTGAGCACCCAAGTGCAATGCCTATGGCCGCACAACACATCACCAAACCGGACACCGTATTGCTTGTTCCAAGTGTATGAGTACAATGGATCACCAGATTCATTTGAAGCATACCACCAATCATCCAGAATATGGAAGCGCCAAACACGGCACTGTTTACATATTTGTGCTTACTGGCATATCGGTATGAATCCAGCAGAAAACGGATTGGATTGATAGTTCCTAAATCTTCTTTTACTTCCGGTAGTTCAACCGCCTTGATTTGACGGCTGGACAGATAACCCATTATGGCCAGGCCAATAAAAAGCGAAAAGAGCACCCACACATGGTAATGATCCGAAATATAGGAAGCAACTACCGTACCAACGAGAATTCCAAGAAAAGCCACCGTTTCAAAAATACCACTGCCGAATGATACCCCTTTCTGCCCGTCTATATCCCGTATGAGTCCGTACTTGGAAGGAGAATACATGCAGCTGAGAATGCCCATCATCAACACACAAAATACCGCTAACCACACCCAGTTAAAGTAAAAGGCCACACACGCCATCAGCAATATGGGTATTTCCAACAATTTACAGAGTCTTAGAACGCTTTGCTTGGAATATTTCTTTGCAAAACGGCCTGACAATGGTGACAAAAACAAATAGGGCAACACCAGAGCTGCTGCAACGAAAGCAATTAATTGAGACTGTGAAAGCCAGGAGGGCAGGAACCAGGAAATTGAAATGAAAATAATGCAGTGTTTAAGGAAATTATCATTGAAAACGCTTAAGAAGTTCGTTGAAAAAAGTGCTGTCCAATTTTTTTGAATACGATTCATGTGGTATCAGATTATATTAGAGATTTACCCTGCAAAGATAAAAAAAAGGTTGACTCTATTGAATCAACCTTTCCGGGTGGGAGACGGGGCTCGAACCCGCGACCTATGGAACCACAATCCATCGCTCTAACCAGCTGAGCTACAACCACCATTTATTTGCGGTGCAAAAGTAGCATTTTAATGCATTCCTTGCAAGCAAGAGACTCGATTTTTTAATATTTTTTCCAGGTTACTTATCTGGTTACAACGGCCTGACCACGACAATGCCCGTATGCTTCTTTATGTCAGACAGATAATCTTTCAGACTTTGAGTACTTATCAATACCTTTTTACCCGACGAAGAAGCATGCAGCAAATAGACTTCACCGTTTTCACGTACTGCAAAACCCAAATGGGAAAAATCCAACCCTTTATAATCCGTTGTGATTGCTACGATATCGCCGGTATGGATAAAAGCAGCTTTAGAAGAAAGCCTGGCTTTTGGCAAATATTTAAGTTCAATGTTATTGATGCGTGCTTCATGACTCGCCATAACACCAATGTATTCGGGGTTATTTTTCAAGGCAAGATACGACTCCGGATGGGTGGACATAAAACCGACTCCAGGGTGAAAATCCTTAGAACGGCAGCCCATCTTCACAAAATCAACATAACCCTTACAATGGTTGTCAAACAGCCAATCAGTAGTATAATGCAATCTGGAAGGATAACCATCCAGAACACCGTTTCTGTATCGGATAGAGGTCAAAATTCTTTTATAGGTATCAAAATCGGGATTTGTTTCTTTCAATACATTATGAAGTGCCAGTACCGTTTCTACAAAAGTCGTACAATCGAGCCCACGAAAATTAACCTTTAAACATTCAGGACCCTCTCCTTCAAGCGTTGCTCCTGCATAAGGTGTTTCCAGAAAGAACTTTGCTATGGAGACGATCCGTTCTCCCGTTTTCATTTCGACAATTTTTTCCTTCGCAGCATAGTTCAGAAATGAACTAAATAGGATGCTGTCTGCAGTCTCCTGCGCCTGAGCGAAAGAGATTGAGAAAACAAGTAAAAAAAGTAGTCCAAAGCGTTTCACGTTCAGGCTTTTTATTTATAAATTTTTTTACCGCCTGCCAATAAGGTATTCTGCATCAGTGAAACGATCGTCATCGGCCCTACTCCGCCCGGAACAGGTGTAATAAAAGAGCATTTGGGTGCTACTTCCTCAAAAGCCACATCACCTGTCAACTTAAAGCCACTTTTAGTCTTATCGGAAGGAACGCGGGTAGTTCCTACATCGATTACGACAGCACCTTCTTTGACCATTTCCGCTTTCAGAAATTCAGGTCTTCCCAAGGCACAAATAATGATGTCTGCACTGAGACATTGCTCCTTGATATCTTTGGAATAGCTGTGAACGACAGTGACAGTGGCATTCCCGGGATAAGCCTTCTGCATCAGTAGATTGGCCATCGGTTTGCCGACAATATTGCTACGACCTATCACAACCACGTGCTTTCCTGCTGTTTCAATCTTGTAGCGTTTAATCAATTCCAAAATACCTGCAGGTGTTGCAGATACAAATGCCGGAAGACCAATGCTGACGCGGCCTACATTGACTGGGTGAAATCCATCCACATCCTTGCGATAATCGATGGCTTCTACAATTTTTTGTGCTGAAATATGTTTGGGTAAGGGCAATTGTACGATGAAACCGTCCACATCGTCATTGTTGTTGAGCTTTTCAACTTCTGCCAACAATACTTCTTCTGTGACATCATCGTCAAAACGGATCAAGGTCGAAGTAAAACCACAAACAGCACAGGCTTTCACCTTATTTGCCACGTATGTTTCACTTCCACCATCGTGTCCAACCAATATAGCGGCAAGATGCGGACGTTTTTTCCCTTCAGAAATCATTTTATTCACTTCTTCGGCAATTTCCTGTTTTACTGCGTCCGAAACGGCTTTTCCATCAATAAGTTGCATAGAATATAGTTTATAAGTTTTTATAGATCAACGTTTGCGCATGCCGGCCAAACCTTTTTTACCGGGCTTGGCTGTGCTGACAACTTTCATCATTTTTCGTGTCTGATCAAACTGTTTTAGTAAACGGTTCACTTCCTGAATGCTGGTGCCGCTACCTGCAGCAATACGCTGACGACGGCTGGCATTGATAAGATCAGGTGTACTTCTTTCTTTGGGGGTCATGGAACCGATGATGGCTTCGATACTTTTGAATGCATTGTCATCGATATCCACATCTTTAATAGCCTTGCCGACTCCGGGAATCATGGATGCCAGATCTTTCAGGTTACCCATTTTCTTGATCTGAGCAATCTGACTGATAAAATCGTTGAAATCAAATTGATTTTTGGCTATTTTTTTGGATAAACGACGGGCTTCTTCTTCGTCAAAATTTTCCTGTGCCTTTTCAACAAGGGATACAACGTCTCCCATTCCGAGAATACGGTCGGCCATACGTGTTGGGTGGAAAACATCAATAGCTTCCATCTTTTCACCGGTACCTACAAATTTGATGGGTTTGTTAACCACTGTCCGGATGGAAAGGGCTGCACCACCGCGGGTATCGCCATCCAGTTTGGTCAAAACAACTCCGTCAAAATCAAGACGCTCGTTGAATTCCTTTGCGGTGTTCACGGCGTCCTGACCTGTCATGGAATCAACCACAAACAGGATTTCCTGAGGATTGATGGCTTTTTTGATGGCAGCGATCTCGTTCATCATCACTTCATCAACGGCTAAACGACCGGCGGTATCGATAATGACTAAATCATGACCGTTTTTCTTTGCAAAAGAAATGGCATTTTCTGCGATGGAAACAGGATTGGTGTTTCCGGGTTCGCTATAGACCGGTATATCTATCTGGGCACCCAAAATGGTTAATTGCTCAATAGCAGCAGGACGATAGACGTCACAAGCAACCAAAAGAGGGTTTTTCCCACGTTTGGATTTAAGCATATTGGCCAGTTTACCGGAAAAAGTGGTTTTACCTGAACCTTGAAGACCGGACATCAAAATAATGGCAGGGGTTCCTTTGAGGTTAACGTCAACCTGATCGCCACCCATCAGCTTGGTAAGCTCATCGTGTACGATCTTGACAATCATTTCCTTGGGTTTGATGGATTTAAGAACATCCTGCCCCATGGCTTTTTCCTTAACTTCTTCGGTAAATTGCTTGGCTATCTTATAGTTGACATCGGCATCAAGAAGGGCACGACGAATATCTTTAAGAGTTTCGGCAACGTTTATTTCTGTAATTTTACCCTGACCTTTCAGGAGTTGAAAAGATCTTTCTAACCGGTCACTTAAATTTTCAAACATATCTTTTGGTTGGAATTAATATTCTTTTTTTGGAAGGTCAAAAGTACATAAAAGGACTCTGATTTGCAAGTGTCTGTGGACATTGTACGCCAGGTAATACCGCTAATTTCAGAAATCAAAATCGGCATAAACAGGCAGGTGATCGCTGAAACCTCCCTGATAGGCCATACCATGATACGTGCGAAAGGGTTTTCGACCCAACCAACGTTCATCCTGAATCTGCAAAAAATCCGCATCAAAAATATGTGAACCTTTTGTGTGATTCAAGGCGGTGCCTGATACGAGCAACTGGTCCAATATTCCCCAGTCTGCCAGATGCTTGTTGGTCCCCACTTCCGGATTACCATCAAATGGAAGCATGAGGTTGTACAACTGCCCCGGTTCAGGCGACGAAACAGGCTGGACGGCTTTTAAATCGAGCGAAATAGAACGATCTGTGGGATAATCGTTAAAATCACCCATGATCAAAATATTCGGGCATTTTTCAATCAAAAAAATGGAATCCACTTTTTGGCGGATCATCACAGCGACCTGTCTTCGATAGGTTTCTGACTCCAAAGCTCCGCCCAATCTGGAGGGAAAATGACAGACAAAAAAATGCAACGTATCTCCGGAATAGGTTTTCCCAAAAACATACAAAACATCTCGTGTCTTTTTTTCGGGCTCCTCTTTAAAATGGACTGTTAATGCTTTGTAGTCCATCACCTTAAACAGATACCGATTATAAAGCAGGCAGACATCTACGCCTCGGGTATCGGAAGATTCCAGATGAACATAGGAGTATTGTGCGTTCTTTAAAGGGGATCCGCGAAGAAGGCTTTGAATGCAATTCTCATTTTCCACCTCAGCCAGACCTATGATTTCAGGAAACTTATCCTCTCCCACTGCCGCTGCCACTTTGGCTATTTGTCCTGTTTTTTTCCAAAAACGGGTAGGCGTCCAACCTCTGATACCACCGGGTAGAAATTCATAATCATTTTTGAGAGAGTCGTGATTGCAGTCAAAGAAATTTTCAACATTGTAAAACATCACACGGAAGCCATCTCTGGAAAAACCGTGCACTAAAAAACAGGAAAGGAAAAGGAATGTGAGGATTATTTTCTTCATAAATACCTTCGAATATTAAAAAAAACGAAGGTATTATTTATTTTAATTATTTAATACTTTAATGTTACTTATTTTTGTCCTGTAATCCATTCATAAGCACCAATATCCGGTTTTTCATTCTCAAGTCGGTTAATACCGTTCATATCATACGGATACAATTTGGAATAGGCAGAATCTGCTGCAAAACGGGCTTCTGAAACCGAGTCGAGGCGAAAATCGAATTTTTCAGTATCGTAATCGATTTTCAGAAATTTGGGTTCTTTGGGATAAACACAACTGGTAGCAATACTGGAAGGCCATTCCAAGGAACGGAGCATGCAATTTTTAAACTGAATATTCCAGGTTGATTGACTGGACATCAACGTATCCACTTCAGAGGCATTTGACCCAAACACGATGCTATTGTAAAACGCTGCCTGCAAAGGGTAGTTTATTTTCTGAAAGTAATTGCAAAGAAACAGTGTCGAACCACTTCTGGATTCTACCATATCCTGATAATTGGCAAGGGTACAATGGGTAAAATCATACATTCCACCGATCAGACAAACCGTGTTTGAACCACTGTTGGTCAGTTGGCTATTGGCTACGGTCATTTTATTGTTGCAACTCCAAATGCAGTTTTCAGTCATGTTGTGAATGATGGAATTGGTCATTTTCAGCTTGAACAATTCGGACGAAGAGGAATCGGCTATAATGCCTGAATTTGCACCCCGAATGTGAACATAGTCCAATATATTTTCAAAACTTGATTCAGAAAGACGGACCGATTCCCATTGCCCGGGATAGACATCATACAAAAATCCGGGAAGAATTTCATCCAGCCTGTCCCCTCTTAAAGTAATCGGCGCCGAAGCGGAACCAACTGCATTTATTTTGCCATGAACCACGACTTTGGCTTTGTTGTGAAAATACAAGGTCACCCCTTCCCGGATGGTGAGTGTTGCGTTTTTTGCAACCACCAGACTGTCGTAAATATGGTACGGTTTATCAGCGGTAAGTGTCGTATCCGATTGGATTATTTTTCCATGCCAGGTCACAGCATCCAGACTGTAAGCCTCCAGCACAATTTGCTTCTTTATACCTTCGGCCTGAAAAATAAGGGCATCACTGATAAAGAAAGGTTGCCCGGAGCCTTGTTCTATAGGGGTTAATGCAACAAATAAAAACAAGCTGTCTTTAACCGGAATTTCCACATCGGAGAAAGATTTTGCAGAAACGCCATCGATGTTTATTCGAAATCCATTCGACCCACCTTCTTTCAATGAAATTCCTGAAATCCGGATTTTTTTAGATCCGTTGTTGTGTATGGTCAACCAGGCAGTTGGTGTGCTCAACTTTGAAAATACGGTATCAAACGAAAGCGTATCCGTAGAAAAGCTCAGGCTTCCTATGGGGTCTGCCCCAAACTCTTCATCGGGTGAACAACCTGAGAAAAGGATGGTAAAACTTAAAAATACCAGTAGAAAAAAGGGTATAAGAGTTTTCATCCTGTTAAAACCGTTTCAGACTTTCCACCAACAACATCCAAAAATTGGCTACAGCCGGAATATGCAACCGCTCGTCGGGAGAATGCACGCCACGCATGGTTGGGCCAAAGGAGATCATATCCAAACCAGGACATTTTTGAAGAAATAAGCCACATTCAAGTCCGGCATGAATTGCTCTGATTTTGGGCTCTGTACCAAATAAATCTTTATAGATACCGGCAACTTCTTTCACCAGGGCCGAATCCGGATTTGGGTTCCATCCCGGATATCCTTCGCCGTGTGTGGCTGGCATACCGGCGAGGGAGAAAAGTGCTTCCAGCCGTTCACTGAGTGCATGTTTGGAGGACTCCACCGAACTTCTCTGCGAAGTGGTGATGATCCATTCTTTTTCGCCACCTTGTTTAACAGAAGCCAGATTAAGCGATGTTTCCACTAAACCGGGGAGTTTATCCGACATGGCAATGACACCATTCAGACAAGCAAACATCACAGAAATAAAACGGTTGCTGTCTGACTTTGACAATACCTCTACGGGAACAGGTATAGATTCCATTTCAAGCTTCAAATCAGGTTCGATTTGTCCGAATTCATCTTCCAGATCGGCCAGGTAGCAATTCAGATTTACCCGAATCAGTTCTTTCTGACTCCAGGGCACACCGACCATGCAGGAAGCTTCGCGGGGAATGGCGTTGGAAAGGTTTCCACCTTTAAAATCGACCAAACGTACATCGGTTTCTGCCTTTTCATGCCAGAGAAAACGAGCCAGCAAATGATTGGCATTGCCCCTTCCCTTTTCAATATCATCACCGGAATGTCCACCTGTCAATCCTTTTAGAGAAATTTTGACGTAGAAATAGTCCGAAGATGCAGATTCTGTCTGAAAATTAAAGGAAAATTTTGAATTCATTCCACCGGCACAACCGATAAAAAGCTCTCCTTCATCTTCCGAATCCAGGTTGATCAGGCGAGTTCCTTTAAAAAAACCGGGTTCCATCCCGAAAGCGCCATCCAACCCAGTTTCTTCATCCACGGTAAATAGACATTCGAGAGGGCCATGTTCTAAATTCGCAGAGGCTAAAACCGCCAATTGGGCAGCAATCCCAATGCCATTGTCAGCGCCCAGCGTAGTACCTTTTGCTTTGAGCCATTCTCCATCTATATAGGTGTCAATGGGATCCTTATCAAAATCATGGACAACATCCGCATTTTTTTCGGCGACCATATCCATGTGTGATTGCAAGACAACAGCAGGTTTATTTTCATATCCCTTGGTGGCTGGTTTAGAAATCAATATATTACCGATAGCATCTCGTTTACCTTCCAAACCTTTTTCAGCTGCAAAGGCCAATAACCAATCCTGAAGAGCTTTTGTTTTTCCGGAAGGCCTGGGTATTTTGCAAATTTCTAAAAAAAATCCCCACACCAAAACAGGTTCAAGAGACTTAATATTTTGATTCATACTGATTTTTTTTTGATATTTAATATAAAACTCTAAAGAATGTTCAATCGTATAATTATGCTATTAAAAATGGTTAAAATGGCAGAAACCAAGCCGAATTGTCAGACAAAAATAGTGAAAAGATAGCAAGGGATATAGAGAAAACAGTATATTTGCAACTCAAACTTCAGGAAAGAGCGTAAGTCAAAGATATTCATTGCGCAAAGACCCAGGATAAAACAACTATTTAAAAATTAAACCTACACCGGACTCAGGACGGAATAATAAAAAAGAAATGAAACATACAAACACCATCGTTAACATTGTCTTGGCTATCAGTATTATCGTTTTATATATTCTACATTTTTGTGGGCAAGGAAGTTGCAAATCAACAAACAATGCTTCGCCATCCAAAGGCACTTCAAAAATGGAGCAAATGCCTGTAGCATACATAAACATAGATTCTTTATTACTTAATTACAGCTATTCAAAGGATTTAAATGAAATTTTGATTCGCAAACGCGAGAATGCTCAGGCTACTTTGACTCAAAAAGCACGTCAGCTTGATCTTGAAATGCAGGAATTTCAACGCAAACATGAAAACAATGCATTCTTGTCTGAACAGAGTTTTAAGAGTCAGCAACAAGCTTTGGTAAAAAAACAACAAGACTTACAGGCACTTGAAGAAAACCTGACTCAGGAATTGATGAAGGAACAGCAAAAGATGAACGAACAACTGAGAGATTCAATCTACAAGTTCCTGCAAACGTACAACAAGGATAAAAAATATCAGATGATCATCAGCAACACCATGAATGACAATATAATGGTAGCGGATCCATCTTACAACATCACCAACGAGGTTGTCGATATTCTGAACAAAAAATACAAGAACAAGGATTAAAGAATTCTTGATAAATATGGAAAGGCAGAAGCATTGTTTCTGCCTTTCCATATATTTGATAATTAATACGCAGATCTGCGACATATTGTCACATCCTTTATTTTGGCACGACTCTTGAGTTTGCCTACCTATAAACAAAACTAAATGGACATTCAAATAAAAAAACGACTTTCTAATGACGCTGAGGAATTCGATTCAGAATTTATTCCGATGATTTCCGAAAACG
>Ga0209123_1001387_pt1 | contig 24246 bp, 19 predicted proteins | sample BarGraIncu00431A_FD_184500 | JGI IMG/M metagenome (GOLD analysis project Ga0209123, IMG submission 184500) | Arctic peat soil microbial communities from Barrow, Alaska, USA - Barrow Graham LP Incubations 004-31A (SPAdes) (version 2) | ecosystem: Environmental > Terrestrial > Soil > Wetlands >...
TGCACCAATTTATACAGTATCATCGAATAGTCTTGTATATGCTCATTCATTTTGATTACAACAAGGATGGATAGAAAAGATGACTATTAAGGTTGCAGGAGAAACAGTTGAAGACTGGAAAAAAAAAAATCCATTACTAGAGCAGATTATTAAAACGGAGGAAGTATTCTGGTTAAATCCACAAATGGATGCTTGTAAAGGCCGAATTGATAACATGATATTAGGTATGGCTGACATTAACGATGCAGAAGAAAGACTGTTTAAATTTGCTCCATATCTAGCAAAAGTATTCCCAGATACGCAAGCTGAAAATGGAATCATTGAATCCCAATTAGTACCGATTACCAACATGAAACATAAATTGGCAGAAATATATGGTCAGGATATTGCAGGGAATTTGTATCTTAAATGTGATAGCCATTTACCCATCTCTGGTTCTGTCAAAGCGCGTGGCGGGATTTACGAAGTATTGAAGGTTGCTGAAGAAATTGCTATCCAACACAATATGTTATTGGCAACCGATGATTATTCAGTGTTAGCCGATGAAAAATTTCGAGAATTATTTTCTAACTATTCAATGGTGGTCGGTTCGACTGGTAATTTAGGTCTCAGTATCGGCATCATGAGTGCACGCTTAGGCTTTAAGGTTATTGTACATATGTCATCAGATGCTAAGCAATGGAAAAAAGACTTACTACGGCAAAAAGGCGCAATCGTCATTGAATGTAATATGGATTATGGAAAAGCTGTAGTGGCAGGTAGACAGCAAGCCCAAGAAGATCCCAATAGTCATTTTGTTGATGATGAAAACTCCCAGACATTATTCTTAGGTTATGCCGTGGCAGCCATAAGACTGAAAAAGCAATTAGAGGACATGAAAATACCAGTGGATCAAGAACACCCGGTATTCGTTTATATACCGTGCGGTGTAGGTGGCGCTCCTGGAGGCATTACCTTTGGATTACGGACAGTGTTTGGGGACAATGTACACTGCTTTTATGCCGAACCAACCCATTCACCAGGAATGTTATTAGGTCTAATGACCGGCAAGCATGATCAAGTTTCGGCTCATCAATTTGGCATTGATAATATGACTGCAGCAGATGGGCTGGCTGTTGGGAGACCATCTGGTTTTGTGGGAAAAATGCTAGAAAAAGATATTAGTGGTGTATTTACAATTCAAGATGAGCGTTTGTATAAAATACTCAGAGTCTTAGCTGATTCCGAGGGCATTTTTCTAGAGCCATCAGCAGTGGCTGGGTTTATGGGACCGGTTCAACTATTTGCATCTTCTGACGGGAAAAGCTATTTAGAGAAAAACCATCTTGTACAAAAAATGAAAAATGCCGCCCATATTGTATGGGCGACAGGCGGTGGGATGGTTCCACAAGAGGTCATGGAGGACTTTTATAGTAAGGGCTAAAGTAGGATGAAGTGGGATACAAAAACATCAAATGCTCATTGGGGTTCTTGGCAATTATAGTAATAAAACAAATACAAGGAGGCGTCTGCAAGATGGAGACAAGCTTTAGGTGGAAAGCTCGACACACGGTTTTGGCGGTTTTGTTTACAACATGGATTGTTTCTTATTTGGATCGTATGGTAATGTCAGTTGCAATACCTTATATTGCCAAGGACTTTGATTTATCCCCAGTGGCAATGGGAGTTGTGATGAGTGCTTTTTTTGCTGGTTATGCCCTGTGTCAGATCCCTGGGGGAATGCTGGCAGATCGATTTGGTTCCCGACGGGTGATGACGTCGGCATTGGTGTGGTGGTCTGCGTTTACAGCTTTTACTGGAATGGCATCATCACTCGTTAGTATGCTATTGATTAGAGTGGGGTTTGGAATTGGGGAAGGTGTTTTTCCAGGAGGATCCTGGAAGAGTATAGCCGTTTGGTTTCCTGTCAAAGAAAGAGCAACCGCCAACGCTTTTATGTTATCTTCCAATTCTTTAGGGCCAGCTTTGGCACCGCTGTTTGTTGTTGCAGTAATGGCAACTTGGGGATGGCGTGCTGTCTTTTACAGTTTATTTATTCCAGGACTGCTAGTTGCCTTATTGATTTGGATTTTTGTTACCGATAAACCAGCTGAAAGTAAACGTGTTTCAGCGGAAGAGTTAGCTGAAATTCAGCAAACAGAACCAGTACTTGAGACGGCCTCAGCAGCAAAAGTCGGATTTCTCGATATCATTAAAGTTCCTGTAGTCTGGCAGTGCTTCATAATTTGGTTCGCATTCGATATTACTTTGTGGGGCTTTATGTCATGGCTTCCCACCTATCTGGTTAAGATTCGTGGTTTCGAATTGGTGAAGATGGGAATTGCTGCATCCTTGCCTTTTTTTGCTGGTACAATTGGCTTAATTGCTGGTGGTTGGATATCGGATAAGTTTTTTGCCCATAGCCGCAAAACACCTCTTATCGCATCCCAACTGCTTGGAGCCTTATTTCTATATCTAACTTATACTGTAGCGTCTGCGGATATGGCCATTATCTATCAAACATTGGCCGGAGGATTCCTGTTTATGGCGATGGGGGCATTTTGGGCTCTGCCAATGAATAGCATACCTAAGTCTGTCATGGGGGTATCCTCTAGTTTTATCAATACAGCCGGGCAAATTGCTGGATTTTTGTCACCGATGATTATTGGCTATCTTGTGCAGGTTTCCGGTGGCAGTTTTGATACGTCATTTATGTTTCTGATTGCCGGTGCGTTGATATCGTCGTTGGTAGCCACTACCGTCGTGGAAAAGAAGAAACAGACGATTGCCGCATAATCCTGTACTACTATTGTCGAGGCAGAAGTGGACAAGTTGAGAGAGGAAGGGGAAGTTCTTGTGTATGATCTTATTGTTAAAAATGGAAGGGTGATAGATGGATCAGGCAACCCCTGGTTCAAGGCTGATATTGGAATTAAAGGCGGTATTATCGAAAAAATCGGTATGTTATCCGCAGAAAAGGCCACGGAAATAATTGATGTCCCAGGGCTTGTTGTTTCTCCCGGGTTTATCGATATTCATTGTCATTCGGACGCACTGTTATTTGTCTCTCCCCGCGAACAAGGAAAAATTCTGCAGGGAGTAACAACTGAAACGATTGGTAACTGCGGAATGTCAGCAGCACCAACATCTCCTCAGCATCTGGATTTACTGAAAAAATATGTTTCCTCTATTTTTGCCGGAATAAAACTGGCGTGGGACTGGAATGGAGTAGGAGATTTTTTAGATCGGGTGGAGCAAGAAAAAAGTATAACTAACATAGCGTCTTTAGTGGGTCACGGTACGGTGCGTATTGCCGTTATGGGCTTTGACAATAGGGAACCGGAAGAAGTTGAACTGGCGGCAATGAAACAGTTGTTGGCGGATTCCATTGATCAGGGTGCTTTTGGTATGTCCAGTGGTCTGATCTATCCACCGGGATTATTCAGTAAGACGTCGGAAATGGTGGAATTATGCAAAGTATTAGCGGCGAAAGGTGGGATATATACCACTCATATGCGTGGTGAGACTGATAATGTCATCGATTCAGTGAAAGAAAGCATTTTAGTGGGAGAACTTTCCGGAGTGTCAGTGGAGATTTCCCACCATAAGACAGCCGGGCGGGAAAATTGGGGTAAGAGCAGGCAGACTCTAGAACTTATTGACGAAGCCCGTGCCAAAGGTGTGGACATTACCTGTGATGTTTACCCATATATTGCTGCAAGTACTATGCTGGGTGCCTTATTACCGCCTTGGGTTCATGAGGGCGGCATCGATAAACTCTTAGCAAGACTTAAGTTGGCGGATAACCGCTCACAAATAAAAATTGAAATAGTTGAAGGATTACCTAACTGGGAGAATTATGTAAAGGCATCGGGCTGGGAAAACATTATTATCGCTTCGTGTAAATATAATAAGGTTAACGAAGGGAAGAGCATTAAAAAGATTGCTGAAGAGCGCAATATTGATCCAGCTGATGCGGTCTTTGATTTAATGATCGAAGAAGATGCGGATGTATTGATGGTAGTCTTTATGATGAATGAAGACGATGTATCTTTTATCTTGAAACATCCTGCTGTTATGGTTGCATCCGATGCCATTCCCAGTTCAGGAAAGCCACACCCTCGCTACTATGGGACATTTCCTAGAGTTTTAGCCAAATATGTTAGACAGGACAAAGTAATATCAATCGCTGAAGGTATTCGAAAGATTACTTCCATGCCAGCGCAGAAACTTGGGATTCGTGATAGAGGTTTGTTACGAGAAAAAATGTGTGCTGATATTACTATTTTTAATCCAGACATTATTGAAGATAAGGCTACCTTTATGGATCCGCAACAGTATGCTGCGGGCATTGAATATGTGATTGTAAATGGAAAAGTAGCAGTGCGAAATGGAAAATACTCTGGAGTGCTGGCTGGTCAGGTTTTGCGCAAGGGTAAATGACCATTGATTATTCATATATTTAGCTGAGTATTGCCCAAATATATGATGTATAATAGCATAGATGTGGGAAACCGCTAGGTAGAGGAGATGACAGTCGTATATGAAAAAATCTAACAAGCAAGAAAAAACTATTGCCGCTCATTTTCCAGATGCTGTGAAATGGCGACGTGATCTGCACCGTTGCCCCCAGCCGGCCTGGCTAGAGTTTTACGCAACCGGACTTGTGGCCGAAAAACTGTCTGAGTGGGGTTATGATATCCGCTTAGGGCGGGAGATTATTGCCGACGGCAAGCAGCTATTATTGCCTGACGCCAACAAGCTGGAAGCAGAGTACAATAAGGCCATCGCCGCCGGCATTAAAGAAAAATTTATAGCCCCGGCAAAAGGTGGCTTTACCGGCGTAGTTGGCGTGTTGCAAGGGGATTTGCCGGGACCGACTGTTGCTTTTCGATTTGATATTGATGCAAATGAAGTTGATGAAACCACTGATGTGGCCCACCGACCGTTGCGAGAAGGCTTTGCTTCGGAAAACCCCGGTTATGCCCATATGTGCGGACACGATGCCCATACAGCAATGGGACTGCTATTGGCCCAGTATTTTGCGGAAAATAGGGAGCATATTAAAGGAACCATTAAGTTTATTTTTCAACCTAATGAGGAAAATCTATCAGGTGCAGCGGCGATGGCTGCCCAAGGCGTGATGGAGGATGTTGACTATCTGCTTGGCGGGCATGTCGGGCTTAGTCTAAACAAGTTGGGTCAAGTTTCATTTAATGTGCATAGCTTTATGGCTTTGTCGCGGTTTGAAGTTACCTACACTGGTCGCCCCACACATGCTGCTGTGCGTCCAGACGAAGGTAAAAATGCGTTGCTGGGTTCATGCGCCGCAATCACTAATCTATATGCCATTGCCCGACATGGCCTGGGGGCATCCCGGATTAACGTGGGTACCCATCAAGCCGGGACTACCTGGAATGTCATTCCGGACAAGGCCTCTTTTCGCATGGAAACCCGGGGCGTGACCAACGAGATAAATGAATATATGGTGAAAAAATCCTTTGAAGTGCTGGAAGGTGCGGCCAGAATGTATGATTTACAGGTGGCAATCAAACCAGCGGCAATAGCTCTCAGCGGGGAAAATTCTCCGGCTATGGTGGAAATGGGAACCAAAGTCGCGCAAACCTTGCCCTGGGTCACGGAAATTGTACAGTCCAGTGCTTTTAACGCCTCTGAGGATGTAACCGTACTCATGGAACAGGTACAAAGAAGAGGTGGGCAGGTGCTGTTTGCCTTGTTTGGCACACCTGTGTACGGCGGACATCATAATGCGGCTTTCGATGTGGATGAGACGGTCATAAAAAATGGTGCAGAGTTTTTTGCGAGCATGTATTCAGCGGTGGTTGAGAAATAAAAAAATACCATAACCCTGTCAATTGTTTACGGGCCTCACGCTACTTTGTAGTGTGGGGCCTTAGCTATTGTGTAACGGTGTTAAATGTGGTAGATGTTGAAATTATAGTTAAAAGAAGCTTTCAATGAATAAGCAATAACTTCACAGAATGACGATAGATTTTGCTATGAAAGATGGAGAGGGTAGCGGCGTCTGCTGAGGAAAAGAATTTGATGTGTCTATGCATCAGCTGATGCGTGGATGCTTTTTTTCGTGAATATTTAAAAAATTAATGTAAATGAATTTTCGCTAAAATCAAGAAAATATCAGTCTCCACGTTCTTTTTAAGGTGTTTTTAAATCTTGGCATAATTGTTGCATATACACTAGGGTGGCGGTATAAGTGAATTTCATGAAGATTGGAGGACGATATTTTCTGAAGAAATTTGTAGATTTAACCAATATTGAGATTTACAAATTTTATGCTTTATGTCACAGTTGTGGTATTACAATTTAATTTACAAAAATCAAGTAAAGTGGGGGATGTATATGTTTAAGGTAGCAAATCTTTCAGCAGAATATGCAAAAAAAATGGTAACAGCAGATCAAGCAGTTAAGATTGTAAAATCAGGAGACAGGATTCATTATGGATTATTCAATGGATTAGTGGTTGATTTAGATCGGGCATTGGCCAAACATACACCTGAATTAAAAGACGTTATTGTTATGACATCTATTTGGGCGTATCCGGAGCCACCACAAATTTTAGTAGCTGATCCAGAAGCCAAACACTTCAAATACTTAAGCACTCATTTTAGCGGTCTGGATCGCAAAGCAAATAAGCAAGGTTGCTGTTGGGCTGTCCCTGTACAATTTCGTGAAAATCCGAAATATTGGAGTGAGAATGTAGGTGATATTGATGTTGCCATGCTTCAAGTTGCACCTATGGATCAATATGGAAATTTTAATTTAGGACCACAGGTTGCAGAATATTGGGGCATTATCGAAAAGGCAAAAGTAGTGATTGTTGAAATAAATAAAAATCATCCGATTGCTCATGGATATCAAAATACCATCAATTTGTCCCAAATTACCTATGTGGTGGAAGGCTCTAATCCGACGTTGCCGGTGATTACGCCAAAATCAGCCAATGATATTGACAAAAAAATCGGTCAGTTGATTGTGGAAAAAATCAGAAATGGTAGTACCTTGCAACTTGGTGTGGGTGGATTGCCTAACTATGTAGGTGCTATGCTCGCTGAGTCTGATATTAATGACCTTAGTGTTCATTCTGAAATGTTTGTTGATGCCTATTTAAAATTGTATTTAGAAGGAAAAATCACAGGCAATAAGAATTTGGACAAAGGGAAAATGGTCTATACCTTTGCTCAAGGATCCAACGATTTATATGCTTTTATTGACAATAATCCGATTCTTTGTGTTGCTCCTGTTGATTATGTAAATGCGGTGGAAGTCATTGCTGCTAATGATAATGTAGTATCGATCAATAGTTGTTTGCAGGTAGATTTATTCGGCCAAGTCAATTCAGAATCGGCAGGACTGCAGCATATTGGTGGAACTGGGGGACAACTGGACTTCGTAATGGGGGCATTCAAGTCGAAAGGTGGGCAAAGCTTTTTATGTACTCCATCGGTCAGAGTTAACAAAGATGGTAGTAGAGAGTCTTTAATTAGACCAACATTACCAGAAGGTTCCATTGTTAGTGTTCCACGAAGTGGTACCCATTATATCGTTACCGAATACGGCATGGCCAACTTGAAAGGAAAATCTACCTGGGAACGTAGTGAACTGCTGATTTCCATTTCCCATCCTGACTTCCGGGACGAATTAATTCGTGAAGCAGAAAAAATGGGTATTTGGAAAAATACCAGCAAAATTACCTATTAGTAGTCAGAAGCTTTGCATCAATAGGAGTAATATCCGTAAAGAACTGGGGCATATTACTCTTTGCGCAAAGCAATATACGCTATCTTTTTCGGGGTGTCAAATAAAATATAATTTTATAAGGAGCGTATTTATATGAATAATACAGAATTTTCTATTAACAGTCATGTAGCTACCGAAAAACCGACCAAGCAACGCATTTTATTATTAGTTATTTTGTTTATCACCTTATTGGTTGCTTATTTGGATCGTGTTAATGTATCGGTATTGATTGCCGACAATGCTTTTCTGACCGATATGGGGATTAAAGGACAGCCTATTCAAAGCGGAATGTTGATGTCCATGTTTTTGATTGCTTATGGCGTATCCAATGTGCTACTGAGTCCTTTGGGAGATATAATAGGTCCACGTAAAACAATGATGCTCTCTATTGGTCTTTGGGCTATTGCCCTTATAATTGGTGGGTTAACATCGACTTTCATGTTGATGCTAGCAGCCCGTGTAGTGCTTGGCCTTGGTGAAGGTATGCACTGGCCAATGAATAGTAAATTTGTTAAAAGTTGGATACCGCCAACGGAACGTGGTAAAGCCAATTCAATTTGGCTATTGGGAATTTGGATTGGTCCTGCATTAGCCATGCCGTTATTTTCCTGGGCCATTGCCGGATCCGGGTGGCGGGATAGTTTTTTTGGACTGGCTCTTTTAGGTTTAGTTCCCTTGTATTTGCTTTGGTTCTTCACTGCTGATACTCCGCGGCAAAGTAAACGTATTAATCAGTTAGAATTAAGTCATATTGAGGAAGGCACTAAAAAAGAAGCCGAACTAGAACAAGGCATGGAAAAAACGAGCTTCTGGGCAACAGCAAAAACCTTCATATTTTACTACCGGTTTTGGCTAGTTGTCGGCTATTATACCACCAGCTCGGCTATTTATTGGGGCATGTTAGCATGGTTACCATCTTATTTAAAAGTAGCTCGCAATTTTTCCTGGTCAGATATGGGAATGCTAGCGTCTTTGCCTTTTGTCTTAGGTGCAGTTGCTTCCATTGTTTCCGGCTATGTTTCTGACCGAGTTGGCAGACGGGCACCGTTTTGTTTGGCAACTGGAGTTGTATGTACAATAGCTATCTATTTTGGTGCTACTGCCACAGATAATATGACATCCGCGCTGTTAATCGCTGTCGGTACTGGGGCTGTCGGTATTGGGCATCCATCGGTCTGGTCTTTATTGCAACAAGTGGTTCCTGGCAAAGCGGTGGCCACTGGCGCTGGTATGATGAATGGTGTATCTAATGGGATTTGTGCCCTTGTTCCTGTGGTTATCGGCTTTTTCATTAGCCTAACTGGCAGTTATTTTGGTGGATTGATGGTATTGGTCGGCCTTGGTATTGCGACCAGTTCGTTTATGCTGGTTTTAACGCTACAAAAATATTAATTATAAGTCAGTCATGATAATTTAGTTTAGCAAAAAGTCACTTCTATATCAAGAAGTGGCTTTTAGTCCATTTATAAGATGGCTTAAAGAAATTCTCCAGCTTCCAGTTCCGTCATATATGGAAAAAAATCGGAATATTTGGTATAATGAAACGAATGGTTATATGAAGTATAAATGTATCTTTTGGATCAGCACTGTTTCCTAAAGGGTATTTAGGTTTCAATTAGCTATGGCGCTGGCCAAAAGATTAATTATTACTTGAGGGGGTCTCAGCATGATTGAAAAAGCTCATAATAACCTGGCGGAAAACCTGAAAATATATAAAGAATGTATTGCCTGCTCTCCCAATGGTGTTATTCTTGTTGATGATGGCAATAAAATTATTGAATTTAATGAATCGGCCGAAATACTTACCGGCATAAAAAAAGCAGTAGCACTGAATCAAATGTTTGTAGATATTCTTCCCCAGGTAGCTCTGGGCAGTTATACTGAGGACGAACGTCGTTGTACGATTAATGACCGTGACTTATTAATTAAAAAAGTTTTTGGTTACTCAGAGGGCATTTTCAGCAATTATCAAATCATAATTATGCAGGATTTATCAGCCACAGTAAAGTTGGCTATGGAAATTGAAAAATCCCAGTATATTATCCAAGAATTGCAGATGATACTGGAAGGTTCATTCGATGGGTTATTGGTGACGGACAAAGATGGTAATGTACTGATGGTCAATCAGGCTTATGGCCGACTGACTGCGATTAGCAAAGAAGAAATGACAGGGAAAAACATGCGGGATTTACTGAATCCTGTATACATGAAAAATTCGGTAGCCCTTGTTGTTGCCGAAGAAAAAAAGCCAGTGTCCATGCATCATACGACACGTCATGGTAAAAATGTAATTGTTACTGGTACGCCAGTTTTTGATAAAGACGGTAATTTATACCGCATTGTTATAAATTTACGAGATATTTCTGAAATATATAAATTGCGAGAAGAATTATTAAAAGCAAAAGCAGTGGAAAAATTATACTTTCAGAAAATGATGACACAGGAAACGTCTGCGGAACTTTCTAGTACGATTATTGCTGCCAATGAAAAGATGTGCGAGGTTTTTTCGATGGCCAAAAGAATATGCAATTATAATGTGACGGTATTAATCCTTGGGGAGTCTGGGGTTGGAAAAGAAGAAATGGCAAAATTTATTCATGGGAATAGTGTTCGCAAAGATGCGCCCCTTATCGCAATTAACTGTGGTGCTATTCCAGAAAACCTACTGGAGTCGGAATTATTTGGTTATGAAAAAGGTGCTTTTACAGGGGCTGCAAAAGAAGGAAAAAAAGGATTGTTTGAAACGGCAAATGGTGGCACGTTATTTTTAGATGAAATTGGTGATATGCCTTTAAGTATGCAAGTGAAGTTATTACGATTTTTAGAAACACGTGAAATTATCCGTGTAGGAGCCACTAGATCTCTTTCTGTGGATGTTAGAATTTTGGTAGCTACGAATAAAGATTTATGGAAAATGGTTGAGGAACATACCTTCCGGGAAGATCTATATTATCGGCTTAATGTGGTACAACTTAATATTCCCCCCTTGCGAAACAGGATTGAAGACATCCCGTTATTGTGTCTGCATTTTTTACAGACATACAATAAGCAATACGGGCAAAACAAGAAATTGACTTATGATGTCATTAAAGCATTAGAGGTACAGCCTTGGAGAGGTAATATACGAGAATTGCGCAATACAATTGAGAAAATGGTTGTGCTCAGCAACAATGAGTACTTGCAGTTGCTTGATTTACCTTGGCATAAAAATGATACAGATAATATTTCTGCTGATGAATTTATTACGAAAAATACAAAAAGAATAATGACGTTAAATGAGGCCATTGAAGATGTGGAGAAGCAAATCTTAAGTGAAGCCATGAAGAAGTATAAGTCCACCCGAAAAATTGCCGATGTCTTAAAAATTGATCAATCTACAGTGGTGCGTAAAATCGAAAAATATGGTTTAAAAAGTCAGGAGTCAAACTCAGCTATGTAGGCAATGGAAGTCTTCATTAGAAACGATGCGCGTATACATCCAGTCGATGTATGGGCGCATCGTTTTTGTATACTTATCACATAATTCATTTACATTGAACTATAAAAATTTCCTGTACTATGGGGGATATTAAGGATTGTTAATGATGAAGAGGTGGTGTAAGCTACATTTTCTATTGGCATGTTTATTGCATAACTATATAAATAATTCATCACTTATATTGCTCAGGCCCAAATATAAATAGGAGGTATTGTTGATGGAAACAAAAAAAACATCTAAGGAACTACTATCTGACTTACTAAATAAACACTACGAAGAAGCGTTAGCGGCGAAAGGGCGTGGTGAAATTGTCGCCTGGTCGACCTCAATTGCACCCCAGGAATTGTTAGAGACGTTAGACATAAAAGTAGTTTACCCGGAAAATCATGCTGCGGCCATTGGTGCAAGGAAATGTGCTCAGGAATTTATTGATCAGTCGGAAGGTGTTGGTTATTCTACGGACTTATGCTCTTATGCCCGGGTTAATCTTGGTTATATGACAATTCAGGAAAGCATTGCGGGCAATATTCCATTACCAGATGTGTTATTTTGCTGTAATAATATTTGTAATACTGTGATTAAGTGGTATGAAAACATCGCGAAAGAATTGAATATTCCGATTATTCTGTTTGACATGCCCTTTAATCATACCTATGAGGTATCTGACAATAGCGTGCGCTATATCCGAGGTCAATTTGAAAGTGCCATTACCCAATTAGAAAGTATTTCAGGGAAAAAATTTGATCGTGAACGTTTTCAGGAAGTGATGCGTATTTCGTCGGACACAGCTCGTTGGTGGAATAAAGCAACTTCCCTAGCGGCTGCTATGCCTTCGCCCCTTAATGGTTTTGATATGTTTAATTATATGGCTACGATCGTTTGTTTGCGAGGTAAACAGGAAGGTTTAGATCTCTTTAAATTGTGGGCAGAAGAACTGGAAGCGAAGATTGCACAAGGCGCTGGTCCCTGGAAAGATCAGGAAGAAAAATATCGTGTTATGTGGGATGGAATTGCCTGTTGGCCTTATTTGGGCAATACCTATAAGGTCTTAAAAAAACATGGCATTAATATGGTTACTTCGACTTATCCAGACTCCTGGACAATTGTGTATGAGAGTGATGATCTGGACGGTATGGCCCGCGCCTACAGTTCTAACTATGTCAATCGCAATTTAGAATTTGGCACCGACAATATTGTAAGGCTGGTACAGGATTTTTCACTTGATGGAATTATTTATCATTCCAATCGCAGTTGTAAGCTCATGGATTTCCGTCAATATGAAGTGCAACGCAAAGTGCAAGCTAGAACAGGAGTTCCCTCAGTCATTTTTGACGGTGATCAGACTGACCCACGGGCTTTTTCATTGGCACAATATGAGACGCGTATTCAGGCTCTGGCTGAAATGATGGAGCAAGAAAAACAGAGAAAGGAGGCTTGAATGATGAAACAACTCAACAATCTAATCACAGAATTGGAAACGGCAGCTCAATATCCGTCACGGACGGTACAGCAAGCCATGGAAATATCAAAAAGACCAGCAGTCGGTTGCTTTCCCTATTATACGCCAGATGAAATAATCTATGCGGCCGGTTTTTTACCAGTTGGCTTATGGGGGGGACAGTCAGATATCATGCTGGCTGATACTTATCTGCAAAGCTTTTGCTGTTCGATGATGAGAGAAAATGTAGAGCAAGGCATGAAGGGACATTATGATTTTCTGTCGGCGGTCATTATCCCAACGTATTGCGATACTTTAAAATGCATTTGTGAGAATTGGAAAGCAGCTGTGCCTCAGACAATCCTCATTCCGATGGTCTATCCGCAAAATCGCAGCATTCAAGCGGGTATTGACTATTTAGTAGCCGAGTATCAACGTGTTCAGGAAGAACTGGAAGGAATTTCTGGTCGAAAAATTACCGAACAAAAGCTAACGGATAGTTTCCTACTGTATGAAGAATATCGCACGCTTATGCGGGAGTTTACCATTTTGGCAGCACGATATCCCATCACAATCAATGCCAAAACTCGTCAGTTGCTGTTAAAGGCAGCCTTCTTTATGGACAAAAAAATGTATATTCAGAAGATAAGAGAAATCTGTAGAAACCTAGAAAATTTTCCTGCTGAATCATTTGATGGTAAGAAAGTAGTTGTTACAGGTATATTAGCCGAACCAACGGGTTTGCTTGATATCTTAGTGGAGAACAAAATTGCAATTGTAGCTGATGACTTGGCTAATTCATCGTGGCAATTTAGAACCAATAGCCAAAAAGGCAATGGAGTTTTGGAAAAGATGGCCTATCGCATTGCGGATCAAAGTGGCTGTTCTCTGTTGTTTGAGGCACAAAAAACCCGGGGACAGCTTCTGGTGGATTTAGTTAAAACAACAGAAGCTGACGGCGTAGTTGTGGTAATGATGAAATTTTGCGATCCAGAAGAATTTGATTATCCAATTTATAAAAAGGAATTAGAAGCAGCCAATATTCCTTTATTGTATTTAGAAATTGAGCAAAAAATGGATTCCATGGAGCAATTGCGTACTCGTGTGCAAAGCTTTGCAGAAATGTTAGATGATTAATACAGCACAAGGAGAATATCATGTTTTTAGGAGTTGATATTGGCTCATCTTCTTCAAAGGCTGTTGTTTTGGATGAGAAGCAACAGATCATTGCCACTGCTGTAATCAATACCGGTACTGGTACGCATGGCCCCGAGAAAGCAGTGATGGCTGCTTTGTTACAAGCCAAACTGGGGGCAACTGAAATTAAATTTACGGTAGCCACCGGTTATGGACGTATTACCTATGAAAAAGCTGATAAACAGGTTACTGAGATCAGTTGCCACGGAAAAGGTGCCACCTTTTTGGCACCGCAGGCGAGAACCGTTATTGATATTGGTGGGCAGGATGCAAAAATCATCCGTATTGATGATACTGGAAAAATTGAAAATTTTGTAATGAATGATAAATGTGCTGCCGGTACAGGGCGTTTTCTCGAAGTGATGGCGCGCATTCTGGATTGCAAAATCGGAGAGTTGTCTGCTTTTGCCCGTAACTCTACCCAGGAAATTAGCATTAGCAGTATTTGTACCGTATTTGCCGAATCTGAAGTTATTTCTCAACTAGCGGCTGGGGCCGCCAAAGAAGATGTTGCCCAAGGTGTTCATCAGTCTGTCGCCAAGCGGGTGGCTGGCTTAGCCAATCGGATTGGTATTCGACCAGATATTGTCATGACGGGAGGTGTTGCCTTAAATGACAGTATGGTTGCAACGTTGTCCCAGGAACTTAAGCAAAACATTGCTGTTGTTCCTTTTCCCCAACTCGTCGGTGCGGTTGGTGCAGCGTTGTACGCCGCTGAATTTTATAGAAAGCAGTTAGTTAAGACATTATTATAATAATGCTTGTGTGATGCACAAGCGCACAGGGAAAGGTGGAAGGTTTATCATGAATTCATTGATCATAGTGGAAAGAAAGGAAGAAGTTGCAATAGTAAAGATTAATCGTCCTCAAAGTTTCAACGCTTTAAATCGAGCCGTTGTGGATAACCTGGACGATATTTTGGAAAGGTTAAAAGCAGATTCCTCCGTGCGTGCACTCATTGTGACCGGAGATAAAAATTTTGCCGCTGGTGCCGACATTGCTGATATGACTGATTTGACGCCACAAGAGGCCTATGCCTTTTTATTTGCCAGCACCTTTAATAAATTAGAGGCTCTCCCTATTCCTACCATTGCAGCTATTTGCGGCTATGCATTAGGTGGTGGCTTAGAATTAGCTCTGGCCTGCGACATACGGATTGCTGCGGAAGATGCGCAGCTGGGATTACCTGAAATTAATCTGGGGATTATGCCCGGTGCGGGGGGAACTGTTCGCTTGCCGAAACTCATTGGGATAGGCAAGGCGAAAGAACTAATTTTCACTGGACGCAAGATTACGGCTACTGAAGGTTATCAATTGGGCCTTGTCCAACAGGTAGTTTCACCTCAGAGCTTATTGCCAACAGCATGGGAGTTGGCTAAAAAACTGGCGCAAAAATCAACTACAGCCTTACAAAGTGCCAAAACCATGCTGCATTATAGTACAACACAGCCTCAAGATGTTGCACTACAAATGGAAGCAGACTTATGGGCGGGCTTGTTCGGTACTTCTGATCAGAAGGAAGGTATGCAAGCATTCTTACAAAAGCGAAAACCTAAATTTTAAGAACTATAGGAGGGGTAAAATGAAAAATGTTGTCATCGTGGCTGCATGCCGTACACCAATTGGCTCTCTAGGTGGTGCTTTTAAGGATCTTACAGCCTTGGATTTAAGTATTCCCATCATGGAAAATTTAATTGTCCGCTCGCAGATTGAGGCTAGTTCTATTGATGATGTGATTTGGGGATGTAACTATCAAAGAACTTACAAAGAAAATAATTTGGCGCGTGTTGCTGCTGTAAAAGCTGGTTTACCGGTCAGCGTTCCAGGAATTACAATTCATCGCAACTGTACCTCTTCCATGTCAGCCATACAATTAGGTTTTTATCAAATTCGTGCTGGGGAAGCCGATGTTATTATGGCTGGTGGTGCAGAGAGCATGAGTAATGCGCCACATATGATCTTGGATCTACGTAGGGGCAAGAAATTTGGTAATAGTGAAATTCGCGATTCCATGTGGGATTCTTTAACCAATTTAGGAATTGGGCCAGCCATGGGAATTACAGCAGAAAATTTGGCAGAACTATATTCTATCACCCGGGAGGAGCAAGATGAATTGGCTTTTAGCAGCCAACAACGGGCCGCTACTGCTTTAGAAAATGGCAGATTTAAAGATGAAATTATTGCCATTCAGTTGACTAACAAGAAAAATAGTACTCTCATAGATACTGATGAATATCCAAAGAAAGAAACAACCTTAGCAAGCCTTGCCAAACTGAGGCCTGCATTTAAGGAAAATGGTACGGTAACTGCCGGAAACACTTCGGGTATGAATGATGGTGCTGCTGGTGTAGTGCTTATGTCAGAAGATAAGGCCATAGAACTAGGCGTGCCAATATTAGGAAAAATTCTTTCGGTTGCAACTACAGGCGTAGATCCTGATATTATGGGGATTGGCCCGGTCAGTGCTTCCCAAAAGGCATTAGCCAAAGCCGGTTTAACGTTACAAGATATCGATCTATTTGAGATTAATGAAGCTTTTGCGGCACAATACCTAGCTGTAGAAAAAGTGCTAGGTTTGAACCGCGAAATTACGAATGTGAACGGTAGTGGCATAGCATTGGGTCATCCTGTAGGTTGTAGTGGCAGTCGTCTGGTAACATCACTGATCTATGAAATGAGAAAACGTCCTAACCACCGGTATGGTCTAGCATCTCTGTGTGCTGGTGGTGGCATGGGCACTACTGTTATTTTGGAAGTATACCCGGATGGAAACCTAGTTCATATATGATTTTTTGCTTGCATACAGTCAAATCCATAGATTGAAGGAGCTGTTTTATTATGGGGAAAAATGCTGGCATTATTGGTGCAGGAATGATGGGGGCGGAAATTGCTCTCGCCTTTGCGCAAAATGGTTTTACAGTTATTATTTGTGATGCTAAACTTGAATTGGCCGAGAAAGGGAAAAGAATACAAGCTGCCATTTTAGACAAGAACATTAAAAAAGGACGATTATCCTTGGTTGAGAAAGAACCCATTTTGGCACGTATAACTCCTACAGATAAATTGTCGGATATGTATGATTGTGATGTTATTATTGAAGCCGTCTTTGAAGATTTTGATGTTAAGAGTAGTATTTTTACAGAATTGGATAAGGTCTGCAAAGCGGAATGTTTATTTGCCAGTAATACATCTAGCATTCCTATTACTAAACTAGCCACAGCGGTGAGCTCAGCACGTGCTCGTCAGTTCTTAGGAATGCACTTTTTCTCACCGGCCACAATTATGAAATTAGTGGAGGTTATTCCCGGCTTGTTATGCGAAGCGGATGCCATTGCACAAGCTCAAGAATTGGTTAAGGCTATTTTGAAAACACCGATTGTTGTTAAAGATGTAGCTGGTTTTGCCGTCAATCGATTGTTCAATATCTTCAACATTGAAGCCATGCGTCTGATTGAAGAAGGTGTTGCCAGTGCAGAAGATATTGATACAGCCTGTAAGTTAGGTTTAGGTCATCCCATGGGTCCCATTGAGTTGCTGGACATAACCAGTTTAGATTTAAATTTTAAAATCCATGAAGTATTGTTTAATGAATATGGTGAGCGGTTTCGTCCACGCCCATTATTGCGTAAAATGGTGACTGCAGGGTTGTTGGGAAAAAAAGTAGGTCGTGGTTTTTATCAGTATAAATCTTAGAAATCATAAAATCGAGTTAAATGCAAAGGGGCTACCTCAAAATGGATTTAAATCCTATTTTGAGGTAGTCTCTATATTTGTCTGATAATAACCAAGTTTTAGGGAAAAAATAAATAATAAGCATTATATGGCTTTTTTTTCCAAAAAAAAAAGGTAATTGAGCAGGTTTGTCGAAATACTTATAATATAAAATATTTATACAAAAATGCAGGGAGAGGATATTACGTGATTAGAGAAACAATCAAAGTTGCTATTGCGGATGACAATCGCGAATTTGTCGGAATTATTCAAGAATATTTTGCTGGTCAAAAGGATTTTGAATTGGTTGGTGTAGGTTATAATGGTGAACAGATCTTAACAATTATTGAAGAAAAGAAACCTGATGTCGTAATTTTGGATATTATTATGCCACATCTTGATGGGATCGGTGTTTTGGAAAGCCTTCAGGGCCTTCGTGGTAAACGACCAAAGATTATTATGTTGACAGCATTCGGGCAAGAGAGTATTACTCAGCGGGTCGTCGAATTGGGTGCTGATTATTATATACTGAAACCATTTAATATGGATGTTCTTGCCAGTCGGATAAGACAATTGGCCACTACAATTACGATGCAGCGCCCAGTGGTAGCACAAGCCATTAAAGCGCAGCCTGTCGACGTTGAGGTTACTAATATTATTCGTGAAATTGGAATTCCTGCTCATATAAAAGGGTATCAGTATTTGCGTGACGCTATTATTATGATTATTTCTGAAATTGAATTATTGGGTGCTGTGACGAAAGTATTATACCCTAGGATTGCCGAAAAATATAATACCACGCCGAGCCGAGTAGAAAGAGCCATTAGGCATGCCATTGAGGTAGCTTGGAGTCGGGGTAATATGGATATGATTAATCGCTTATTTGGGTATACCATTAAATTAGAAAAGGGTAAACCAACCAATTCGGAATTTATGGCAATGGTTGCCGATAAACTAAGACTGGAAATGCGTGCATAAGTCTAAATAGTGCTAATTGAGTATAGAATTAGCCCCGTAAAACTGGATGTATCTAGTTTTGTGGGGTTTTTTAGTTTCTTGGGCTTAACAATTGGATAACTGTTGTATAATGATTACAAAGAGTTGCAAGGAAGTGACGTAATTCTTTTGTTGTGCCAAAAAAATAAAACCCATTTGGTGTGGTTATCTGCATATAGACCCCTCCTTTAGAGGTAATATATGTATGTCTATAATTAAATATGCAAAAAAAACGGAGGTATTATATGAGTCATTTAACAGAAAAAAAATTAGATTCTAAAATCGTTTATGATGGTAAGTTACTGACAGTATATTGTGATAAAGTTGAACTGCCGAATGGTAGGGAAGCTAGGCGAGAATTTATTCGTCATCCTGGAGCTGTAGCGGTGGTACCTGTTACACCAGAAGGCAATATTGTTTTAGTTCGGCAATATCGCTATCCTGTTGGCAAAACTATGCTAGAAGTGCCGGCTGGCAAGCTGGATAAAGGGGAGCATCCTGATGCATGTGCACGGCGTGAACTAGAAGAGGAAACAGGTTATGTGGCCCATCAGATTAAAAGGCTAAGTTCCATTTATACTACGCCTGGTTTCACTGATGAGGTGATACATCTTTATATTGCTGAGCAGTTAACATTAGCTAAGCAATGTCCCGATGAGGACGAATTTTTGGATGTAGAAGTATATACCAAAGAACAAATAAGAATCATGATGAATGATGGTACAATTAATGATGCCAAGAGCATGCTCGCTTTATTATTAGCAGGGGTATAAGCAAGTCTGACTATTTCTGCTGACTTTCATATATATATAAGGATAAGAGTATCAAGGAGAGGTTGCAAATAAATAGTAATATAAAAAAATAGGTTTAAATCCAGCGTGCATCGCATACATTGTAACAGGAGTAGCAGGGAGGAAAGTTGCATGCTGGGTTATTTTCGTCAAAATTTAGGTGGATATCTCAAGGCAAATATTGTTGCTTATTTCTGTGTGATTCTTATTTTTGTTATTGGTGTGGTAGTGGGAGCATTAGCGGTCAAAACATTGCCTGATGAACAAAAAACTGAACTGATTAGTTATTTACACATCTTTTTCACAGGACTGACCCAGGGGACAGAAAATATTACTTATAGCGAAAATATGATTAGTTCAGTTATATTTGCTAATGCTAAAACAATCGTGTTGATGTGGATATTAGGGTTTACGATTGTTGGTATTCCTTTTGTATTATTTATTTTATTTACACGAGGTTTTATTATTGGTTTTACTGTGGGATTTTTGGTCAATGAATATGTTATGCGCGGTTTATTATTTGCATTAGCCTCGGTGCTTCCACATAATTTTTTTGCGATACCAGCAGTGTTAGTGATGGGGGTATCGGCAACTAAATTTTCACTGATGCTTGTACGTCGCAAAACATATGGTAAAATTAATCTATGGTATGAAGCGGCAGGATATTCTGTATTATGTATGGCAATGCTAGTAGTGATGTTGTTCGCAGCTTTGATAGAGGTGTATATTTCACCAGTATTTATGAAGTTAGTGGCTACCTTATTAATTAAAGTTTGAGAAGCCATCCTGGTTTAGTAGCAGGCCTTTGTGGTCTGCTTTTTTGCTATGTCAGTGAAAAGTAAAGAAAACAGTAAAGAAAAGCGTTTGTAGGCATAAAAAAAAACTACCTACATAATATGATATTAGGTTATGTCAGTTAGAAAGTGGGGTGGGTAAATGGTAGTTACCTTCTCATGGCACAATATTATTAAAAAATCTAAGTTGTATTTGAAAATAATTATTTTAGCTATTATCTTATTTTATATCTTGCCAAAATTATTAAGTTTGCTATGGTACTTACATTATCCAGAACCGAAGATACGGGATGAACATTTACTAGAGAGGCCACTGAGAGTGGCAGCTACTTTGTTAGATATTGGTTAATAGAAGTTTACAAAAAAAAGATACATTTTCCTAATTCCAGACAGGAAAAATGAATATTATGTGGAATTAACTAGTAAAATGCTTGTTTTACTTTAGAGTTGTTAAATCGAGGGAAAAGGTGATAAAAAATGGAAAGTTATGTTAATCAGTTTATTAACTATCTTGAAGTTGAACGTGGTTTGGCGCAAAATACTCTAGAATCATATGGACGTGACTTACATCAATTTCAGATTTACTTGCAAAATGGTAATATGGAAATTTTGAAAGACTCTAATCGGACTACCATTATTACTTATCTAAGTAGTCTTGAATCCAAAGGGCGAGCTGTTTCGACCATTTCACGCAATCTTGCTGCGATAAAATCTTTTTATCAATATTTAGTTCGTGAACGCTATTTGGAAAATGATCCTGCTGCTAACCTTGAGTCGCCAAAGCTTGAAAAAAAGTTACCCAAAGTTCTTACCATTACTGAGGTTGAAGAACTCCTAAAGCAACCTAGTGGTTTGTTACCAACTGGCCTTCGAGATAAAGCAATGCTCGAACTGTTATACGCAACAGGTATTAGGGTTTCTGAATTAATTTCTTTAAATATTTCGGATGTCAATTTAGAAATGGGATATATAAAATGTTATGGTAAAGGCGCTAAAGAACGTATTATTCCTCTAGGATCGATTGCTGTTAAGTGTGTACAGGATTTTCTTAATAAAGGTCGTTCTAAATTAATACGTACATATGAGGAGGCAGCATTATTTGTTAATCATCATGGTAATAGGTTAACACGTCAAGGTTTTTGGAAAATTATAAAGAAGTATGCACATGAAGCTGCTATTAATAAAGAAATTACTCCTCATACCTTAAGACATTCTTTTGCTACACATTTATTAGAAAATGGTGCTGACCTGCGATCAGTGCAAGAAATGCTTGGTCATGCTGACATTTCTACTACCCAAATTTATACTCACGTTACTAATAATCGTTTAAAAGAGGTGTATGATAAAGCTCATCCCCGAGCATAATAGTATGAGCAAAACAACTTATTCCTTGCAATGTAAAATGGCGGAAAGCCGACTTATCCGGATGGTTTTCCGTCATAAATTACTGAGCATTTTACTGTAGTGACTGACGGTATCATATGGACAAAATTTTCTACAAGATTTTTTGAGGTAGCAAGATATGAGAATATTGGATATTATCAGTAAAAAGCGAGATGGTTTTGTTTTAAGTGAATTAGAAATTGATTTTTTGATTCATGCCTATACTCATGATGAAATACCTGATTATCAAATGGCTGCCTGGCTGATGGCAGTATTTTTACGAGGCATGACGATGGAAGAAACGGCGGCTTTGACGATGGCTATGGCACTGTCAGGCAATATGGTGGACTTAAGTGCTGTACCAGGGATTAAAGTGGACAAACATAGTACAGGCGGAGTTGCTGATACGACTACTTTAATTTTAGCACCAATGGTAGCTGCTGCTGGTGTTCCTGTGGCCAAAATGTCTGGGCGGGGGCTAGGTTTTACTGGTGGCACTATTGATAAATTGGAGTCTATTGTTGGGTTTAAAACTACTTTTCCCCGCAATGAGTTCATTAGCTTACTAATAAAGCATAATATCGCAGTCATTGGTCAAAGTGCCGACATTGCGCCAGCAGATGGGAAAATGTATGCATTGCGTGATGTTACGGCTACAATTGAGAGTATTCCTTTGATTGCATCTTCAATTATGAGTAAAAAAATTGCTGCAGGTGCTGATAAAATTTTACTTGATGTTAAGGTTGGCAACGGTGCTTTTATGAAGAACATGGAGGATGCTGTAAAATTGGCCGAAACCATGGTACATATTGGTCAATTGGTAGGCCGTGAAACTAGGGCGGTACTTAGCAGCATGGATGAGCCCCTAGGACAAGCTGTTGGCAATAGTTTAGAAGTTGAGGAAGCCATTGATGTTTTAGATGGCCGCGGAGAACCGGCCTTGCGTCATGTATGTCTGATTTTAGGCTCTAATATGCTCAATATGGCTGGTATTGTCCCTAATGTGAATGCTGGTTATAAAAAACTCAGCAATTTATTAGACAATAAAATGGCATTGCATAAATTTAAAGAATTTGTTATTGCTCAAGGTGGAAATGGAGATATTATTAATAATCGAAAATTACTTCCAGTGGCTAAAAATAAAATTACAGTAGTCAGTAATGAACAGGGATTTGTGCAGACAATAGATGCCGGTCAGATTGGTTATGCTGGGATGAGGCTCGGAGCGGGAAGAGAGTATAAAACGCAAACAATTGATTTGGCAGTAGGTTTGATGCTACACTGTCGTGTCGGTGATTTTATTGAAAAAAATCAGCCATTGGCTACTCTTTACGTTAATAATGAAACTCACCTTGATCAAGTTAAAACAATTATTACAAATGCTGTTAAAATCGGCATAAGCAATGTTCCTACGACTAAATTAATTTTGGGTATTGTTGATAAAAATGGCTTTGAAGCCAGATAATAAAGGATGTTGCTTTAAAAATGCTAAGGCTGGTATAACTAGCCTTTTTTTTTATTACTAATTTCCAGTGTAATGTTTTTTTATCTTGGATAAGCTAAAAAAAACGATGAAAGGAGTGTTGTATTATGTGCCGACTCAGTAATTTCAGAATGATTATTCTTTGGTTTTGTATATTATTTGTAGCAAGTATTTGCAATAACGCGGTAGCGGCTGAACAAAAAAAAACAGCGATAGGAGAACTTGAAACGGTAGCTCAATCTTCAATATTAATGGATGAAAATGGGAAAGTACTCTATGAAAGAAATTCCCACAAAAGATTGCCACCAGCAAGTGTGACAAAATCAATGACACTATTATTAGCCGTAGAAGCTGTAGAACAAGGAAAGGTTAAGTTGACTGATTTTCCATCTATTACCGATAATTCTTGGCGTCAGGGTGGTTCCCAAATATGGTTAGAGCCTGGTGAAAAGATGACTCTACATGAACTAATGATTGCAGTAGCTGTGGTCAGTGCCAATGATGCGGCCGTGGCTGTCATGGAACATATCTACGGTAGCGAGCAAGCCGCGGTTGAAGCGATGAATCAGCGCGCAAAAAGTCTAGGACTTGTGGATACTCATTTTGCTAATGTAAATGGTTTGCCCGTCGCAGATCATTATATGAGTGCTTATGATACAGCCCTCATTGCTAAGGAAGCTGTGAAACATCCATTCTATATGGAGTTATGTGGTATAAAAGAATATTGGCTGCGAAATGGTAAAAATTGGTTAGTGAATACAAACAAATTATTATGGTGGTACAAAGGCGCCGACGGTTTAAAAACTGGTTGGACGCAAGAAGCTCAGTATTGTTTTGTTGGCACGGCTAAACGGGATAATTTAAGGCTGATTTCCGTAGTGTTTGCCACACCTGAGCCCAGATCTCATCTGCGGGAAAGTATGAAATTATTTGATTGGGGCTTTGCTAATTTTACTGCTCAGCCAATTGTGGAGTCTGGTGCAGTCGTTGAGCGAATAGTGGTAAACAAGGGGATGGAAAAAGAGGTTCAGTTAATTGCGGCTCAAGAGTTAAATTTAATACTCGGTAAGGGACAGAATAAAAATTTGCAAAAGAAGGTTGTTACAGATCCAGCAATAACCGCACCCATTAATAAAGGACAAAAGTATGGTGAATTAGTGGTGCTGCGAGATGGTAAAGAAATTGGCAAGGTAGATTTATTGGCTGAAAAAAATATT
>Ga0209123_1001388_pt1 | contig 24225 bp, 25 predicted proteins | sample BarGraIncu00431A_FD_184500 | JGI IMG/M metagenome (GOLD analysis project Ga0209123, IMG submission 184500) | Arctic peat soil microbial communities from Barrow, Alaska, USA - Barrow Graham LP Incubations 004-31A (SPAdes) (version 2) | ecosystem: Environmental > Terrestrial > Soil > Wetlands >...
GGGACACGCCCAGAAGTCGGACCATGCGTGTCACGGTGAAGTTGCTCTTCTCCACCAGCATCAGCTCGAACGCTTCCCGTTCGTATCCGAGGCTTCCTGGGCGAAGAAGAGCGACGCTTTTTTTAGGAACGCCCGGTCAAGCTTCAAATCCGAGTTCTCTTTGCGCAGCCGCAGCAGCTCGGCACGCTCGGTCTCACTCAGCCCACCCTGGCCGGCCTCGCCGGCCGCGGCCCTGGCTCGGAAGTCGTGCACCCACCGGCCCAGGGTCTGCTCCTTCAGGCCGAGCTCCCGGGCCACCGTGGCGACCGTGCGGCCGGTGTTGATCACCAGCTTCACGGCTTCGTCTTTGTACTCAGGAGTAAACCCCCGACGTGTGCGTCCCATAATGAACATCCTCTCTTACGAGGTGTCCACGGAACGGGGGCAAGGCCATCCAACGCCCAGGGCACCTTCGACGGGATGCAGATACTGAACGGCGGGCCACCAACCACACTTTCGATCCGTTAGCAGACCGCATTCGAGATGCCCGCGAGTAACGCTGCGGTTGGCTAACGCGGGCCACGGGTTGTTGCAGCCCACTGTCGCCGCGATAGAAGTTGACTCAGCGACTGGCACACGCGTCGCCAGTCGCGTCCCAGGGGCGCACCGAGCGTTATCCTCGGCCAGCCAACCGTTCCGGGACACCGAATCTAGAGGCGGCGTATCGGAGAGCCTGGACGACTGGGAGTTCCTCACCGGAAAGGAAGCGCAGCAGGGCGCCACCACCGGTGCACACGTAGCTAAGGTCGCTGGTAACTCCGAAAGCGCTGGCAGCGGCAATGCTGTCGCCGCCACCCAGGACCGAGTAACCCGACGAGCGCGCCACCTCACGCCACACCTCACGGGTGCCATATGCGGATGGAGTGCCTTCGAAGACGCCCATCGGGCCGTTTACGAAGATCGTTGCTGCTGCCTGGATGTGTTCAGAGAACCGGGCGACGGTCATTTCGCCGATGTCGATGTAGGACTCATCATCCGCGAGCGCGGACAGCTGCACCTCCTTGCGAGCTCCCGACACGACGCAGGCGAGGTCCACCGGCAACACGATCCGATTGGCGTAGGACGCGAGAGCACTCCGACCGGCTTCAACGAACTGGGTCAGGTTCTTCGACCGGAGGAAGTCAATCGAAGCTGCACCCAGCTCGTGCCCCTGGGCGGTGAGCATGATGTTGCCCACCAAACCACCGCACAAAACGGTGTCGGCAATCCCTTTGGACAGCACGGTCTCCATCATGGCGAAGGCGTCCTGAACCTTGGCGCCGCCGAGAATGAACACGCACGGCCGCGCGGGGGCCTCCATGATCGCGGACACCACGCTGTACTCGAGTTCGAAGAGCCGGCCCATGGCCGAGGGCAGCACCATCTCGAAACCGCACAGAGTGGGCTGCGCGCGATGGGCCGCGGCGAACGCGTCGCACACGTACAGGTCGGCAAGCGGAGCGAGCTTCTCCACGCACAGGGTGCAGGCCATCTCCTCCATGCTCAGGTTCAGGGTCGTCTCGAACAGGGTCTGCTCCTCTGCGACAAACCTGACGTTGTCGAGCAGCAGGATCTGCCCGGGCTCGAGGCGTGCGATCTCGGCGCGCGCTGTCGGCCCGACCACGTCATCGACGAATTGCACTTCGCGACCGAGGAACTCCTGAAGGTAGGCGGCATGCAACCGCGTCGTGTAGTAGTTCTGGTACTCGACATCGCTGCCCTGATGGGCGAGCAGGACGACCTTGGCTCCCCGGTCGGCGAGCTCCTCGATTGTCGGAAGGGACGCCCGGATCCGGGTCGTGTCCTTCAACCGGCCCGCCGCCTTGTCGACGGGCTGGTTGATATCGACCCGGCACAGCACAGTCCGTCCGGCGACCTCGAAGTCGTCGAGTGTGAGGATCTGGTGCTTCAACGCCGTCAGGCCTTGGCCATACCGAGGTACCTGTTGGTCAGTGCGAGGCCCTCGAGCCGGTCCTCCTGCATCCGCATCGCAGCCCGGATGGCGTCGATGTTCTCCGGGATCACCACCGACTCCTGAGGGATGTTGATGGCGAACATGATGTCTTTGCCCGACATCACCACGGACTCGTCCCAGGCAGCCACCTCGTACATGTCGCCGCGCGGGTTGCCGAGGTCGCGGGCGTACTTGAACAGCGACGCATTCCCGAGGAAGCCCTTGGCCAGGCTCACCACACGAATGCGATCGTGGTCGCTGAAGAGTTCGAGCAGGCTGGCCTTGTCGATGGACTTCTTCGGGGTCACCAGCACGGTGATGATGTGGCCGTGGGTGACGGGGGCGTGCACAAGGATCCCGGTTGTCGGGACGTGCGGCATGATCGTCATCAGGTCAAGGGCCTGGTGGCTCGGGGCCGCCTCGACCTGCAGGGCGTTGGTGAGACCCCGGTTGTAGTCGCCCGGGTCGGCCACCCTCCGGATGATTGTGATCGCGACGCGCTCGGCGCCAACGGCCCGGTCGATGCAATCGACCACCCGGATCAGGCCGGTCGTGTTGCAGCTGGTCAGCTTCAGGAACTGGGCACCCACGCCCTGCTCGTAGTTGGCGTAGCCATGGAAGAAGACGTCGGCGACCGAATTCTGCTCCCCGCCCTGGAAGATGGCCTTCTTCCCGTGCTTCTCGTACAACTCCTTGTTCCGCGCACCGACGCCGGCACTGGTGGCATCCAGCATGATGTCCACGCTCTGCACGAGGTCTTCGAGGGTTCCAGCGACCGGGACGCCGGCATCCTCGAGCAGCGCTTGGTTGGCAGGGAGGGCGTTGAAGAACGTGTACGGCATGCCGCGTTCCACCAGCGCCTGCACCGGGAGGGTCGGCGCCACGTCGGCCACACCCACCAGTTCCATGTCGTCCTGGAGCGCCACCCCGTCAGCCAGGCGCTGACCGATCGTGCCGTAGCCGGCGACGCCCACTCGTACCTTTGTCATGAACTTGGCCCTTCAAGTAGTGGATTGGGTGATGAGGATTGTCGTGGTCCAGACCTGGCGGCCGATCTGGGTAAGGCGCTAAGTGCCCGTCGGGTCGATGAGGTCGATATTCTCGATCACGGCTGCTGTCATCTCGGCGGTGCTCGCGATGCCGCCGAGGTCTCTGGTGCGGACCCCGTTGGCGAGCGCAGCCTCGAATGCCTTCACCAAATGGTTTGCGGCGGATGTTTCACCGAGGTGCTCGAGCATCATGGCTCCGGACCAGATCTGCCCGATGGGGTTTGCGATGCCCTGGCCGGCGATGTCTGGGGCTGATCCATGCACTGGCTCGAACAGCGATGGGTGCTTTCGTTCTGGATTCAGGTTGGCGCTGGGAGCGACGCCGATCGATCCGGCGATCGCACCGGCCAGGTCGGACAGGATGTCACCGAAGAGGTTGGACGCAACGATGACATCGAACTCCGCCGGCCGAAGCACGAGCCGGGCGGCAAGTGCATCGATGAGGATGCTGCGGCTCTCGACAGTCGGATAACCGTTGCCGACCTCGGATACAACCTCGTCCCAGAATGGCATCGTATGGATGATTCCGTTGGACTTGGTTGCTGACGTGAGGAGTCCCCGCCGGCTCGCGGCCAAGCGGTAGGCGTAGTTCGCGATCCTCGTGATGCCGCGGCGGGTGAACACGGTCTCCTGTATGGCGATTTCTTCGGGTAGCCCGACGAACGCCCTGCCTCCGATCTCGGAGTACTCACCTTCATTGTTCTCGCGCACGAGAACTAGGTCGATGTCATCGCCTCCCCGAACTGGAGACGGCACACCTGGGAGCGCGCGGACGGGTCGAAGGTTCACGTACTGTTCGAAGCTACGCCGGATGGGGATGAGCAGTCCCCAGAGTGTTTCGGTGTCGGGGATTCCGGGCATGCCGACTGCGCCAAGGAGGATGGCGTCGTGTTTCGCGAGTCTGTCCAATCCGTCGACGGGGAGCATGCGCCCGTGCTTCAGGTAGTAGTCCGAACCCCACTCGTATTCGACCCAGTCGATGCGCAGGGAGTAGGCAGGCAGGAGCGCCTGGATGCACTGGATGGCAGCGGGCACCACTTCTTGGCCGATCCCATCCCCGGCGATCACTGCAACACTCCTGGTCCTCATGCCGCTCCTCGTCGCCCTTGCGCCCCACCGGATGATCCAAGACTAACATTAAGATGCGCGAAATCGAACAGGTTGGTCCGCGAGGGGCTCCCACGCCGCGAAGCTCGAGCTGCGACTGGGGCTAGCTTGATGCCGCTGCAGCCGGACGAGCGCAAGTTCACGGTGGTCACCTGTTCACTGCCCGTAATGGCGGAGGCGTTGCACCTGCCCCACATCGAGTTGCTGAACCTATGGGGTGACTTCGACCGCGATTCCGAGTCCTACTCGGGCCCAATGACCATCGGGCGATCGGCAACCTCAATACCGCCACGCGTACCTGGGTGCATCGAGCATCAGCGAGCGAGGCTCAATCTGCGGCGACGAGTTGTCGACGACGCCACCAAGCGGGCCCCAAATCGAGGTGTCCGCGAAGGTGGTGCTCCTGGCCGACTCTAGAGACCCAAACGGCCGCCGGGCTCGTGGCTCAGGGTTCGTTCTGCGCGGCAGGAGAGGGTTTGACACGTCCGGAGGATCCCGAGACGACTCCGCGCCGCCGCCAACTCGGCGTCCGAGCATCTGGGTGAGGTGCCGATGGAGATCTTGTTCGAGACAGCCAACCTTGCCGACATCGAGGAGGTGACCCCGGTCTACACGCAGCAGGGAATTCGGCGGTTGCCGAGCTTGACCGTGACGCTTTGAGTAACGCCGGGGTGACCCGGACCGCTCAGTGGGGTGTGGCCGGGGTCCGCGAGCTGCCTCGCCTGTGCGCCTCAGCCCGCGGAGAGGCAGCGGATGGTGCCCATCAAACAAGAGTGTTCGGTTGACAACATTTTCTGTGAGTGTTTAGATACCACCAGACTCGATGGGGAGGCGCCTGAACCACTCCCCGCCACAGAAAAGGGAGTTCGCTCTATGAAGATCCGATTCCTCGCAGCGGGGACAGCGGCGGTGTTGCTGGCGACGACGCTTGGAGCCTGCACCTCGTCAGCTCCGCAGCAGTCGGGCTCTGCCCCGGCCGACGCCTCGAAGGCGTTCGCCGGCACAACGCTCAAATACTGGGCAACCAACCAGGGTTCGACCCTGGACAATGATAAGGAGATCCTGCAACCGGAGCTCGCCAAGTTCGAGGCGAAGACCGGGATCAAGGTGAACCTCGAGGTCATCCCGTGGTCTAACATGACCAACAACACCCTCCAGGCCGCGGTTAGCGGCCAGGGGCCTGATGTGCTCAACATTGGCAACACCAATGCAACCACCTTCAAGGCGACCGGTGCGTTCCTGGAGTTCGGCGACGCTGAGCTGGCCCAGCTGGGCGGCAAGGACAAGTGGGTGGACTCCGCCTGGCTGACAGCCGGCCCGTCGGGGACCCCGCCGACCTCGGTTCCGCTCTACAGTCAGGTGTACGGCCTGTTCTACAACAAAGCCCTCTTCGCTAACGCGGGGCTCCAACCGCCTTCCACATGGGAGGAGCTGGTGGCCACAGCCAAGAAGCTCACCGACCCTTCTAAGGGCACCTGGGGCATCGTGGCCCCTGCTGGCACAGTGAACGTTTCGATGCACATCCAGTATATCTTTGCTGCCCAGAACGGTGGCTCGCCCTTCGGTGCCGACGGCACCCCAAACTTTGTCACCCCCGAGAACATCTCTGCCGTGACCCGGTACATCGACCTGATGTCGGTCGACAAGGTGATGAACCCGGCTGATGCCCAATACACCGACGGCACCAAAGCGACCATCGACTTCGCTGGCGGCAAGATTGGCATGTACATGGCCCAAACCGGCAACGTCAACGCCCTCACCCAGCAGGGCATGGATCCGTCGAAATATGGAGTGGTCCCGGTTCCATCTCCCGCCGGTGGCAAGCCGGTTGGTACGTTCATTGCCGGCACAAACATGTCGATCTTCAAGAACACACAGCACAAGGGGGCAGCGCTAGAGTTCGTGAAGTTCATGACGAGCCCTGAGGAGCAGGAGCTTCTGAACAAGGCATTCAACACGATTCCCCCGGTCAAGGGCGTCCCGACGAGCGCGTTCGCCAAGTACCCAGAACTGATGGCGGTCTGGCCGCAAATCCTGGACAAGAACGCCGTCCCGATGGCCCTGGTGCCGACCGTCTCGGCCTACCAGACCAACGTCGGCGGTGGCATCGTCGGGCTATTCGGCAAGGTCGCGACTGGTTCTGCAGTGTCCGAGAATGACGTCAAGGCGATGCTGCAGGCGGCTCAACAGAAGATGGGCTGAACAGAAGATGGCTACCGCGTAGCCCCGCCTACCGATCCGCGAGGATCGACATCGACGATCCACACCTTTGGTCCTCGGGTCCCGCCTAGGCGGGACCCGAGGACCATGCCGAATCAGCAGAGGAGCTCCTTATGCAGACCACGCACACCGCTGCGGACGTGTCCGCAGGCTCGGTCGCCAGGGTGCGGGACCGCGTCGCCGCGCTGCGGCAACGCATCAAGTGGAACAAGGTCACGCCTTACCTGCTCGTCCTGCCCGCCATCGTGTTCGAGCTTCTGGTGCACGTGATCCCGATGCTCGTCGGGGTGTGGATGAGCTTCATCAAGCTAACGCAGTTCTACATCACCAACTGGCTGCAGGCGCCTTGGATGGGGCTGAGGAACTTCCAAGTCGCCCTCGACTTCAGTAAGCCGCTCGGCGCCCAGCTGGTTCGGTCGTTCGGCATCACTCTCGCATTCGCTGTCCTGACTGTCGGTTTTGCTTTCATCATCGGGACGACGGCCTCCATCGTGTTGCAGAAGTTCTTTCGGGGACGCGGGGCGATCCGAACACTCTTCTTGGTGCCCTACGCACTCCCTGCATATGCCGGCATCATCACCTGGAAGTTCATGCTGCAGCGTGACAACGGCATGGTGAATGAGATACTGGTGAACAACCTCCACCTCTTCGACCAGGCCCCGTTCTGGCTTATCGGCAACAATGCCTTCGTGTCCCTTGTTGTGGTCTCCGTTTGGCATCAATGGCCGTTCGCCTTCCTGATGACCATGGCCGGGATGCAGGCCATCCCCGAGGATCTCTACCAGGCCGCCGCGATCGACGGCGCGAGCGTGTGGCAGCAGATCCGCTACATCACATTCGGGCTGATGCGTCCAATCAACTCCGTGCTTCTACTTCTGCTGTTCCTGTGGACCTTCCGAGAGTTCAATACCCCGTTCGTGCTCTTCGGAGCTGCGCCACCGGAGTCGGCGAATCTTCTCGTCACCAACATCTACAACAGTTCGTTCATCCAGTGGAACTTCGGCCTTGGCGCCGCGATGAGCGTCTTGCTGATGTTCTTCCTCATACTGGTCGCTGCGCTGTGGGCACTCTGGAACCGAAGGGTGCGCGCCAATGTTTGAGTCCAGAGGGTTCAGAGTGTTCCGCTGGCTCGTCGTGGTGCCGCTTGTGTTGTTCACACTCGGGCCGATCTACGCGATGGTGACCTCTTCCCTGAAGCCGCTGAAGGATGTTCAGGGCAACTTTCAGTGGTGGCCGACCAATCCGACCTTCCAGCCGTTCATCGACATCTGGAAGACAGTTCCGCTTGCCCACTACTTCGCCAACAGCCTGGTCGTTTCGTCCGCTGCCACCGTGATGAGCGTGATCATCGCGATGTTTGCCTCGTACGCGCTCTCGCGGTACCAGTTCCATGGCCGGGGCGCGTTCGCCGGGATCGTCCTCTCGACGCAGATGTTCCCCGGCGTACTCTTCTTGCTGCCCCTGTTCATCATCTTCGTCAACATCGACCGCGGACTCGGCTTCCCGCTGTTCTACCAGACCCAGATCGGACTGATCGTCACCTATCTGACCTTCACGCTGCCGTTCTCTATCTGGATGCTCACCAGCTATATGGACGGCATCCCGAGGGATCTAGACGAAGCTGCCCGCGTCGACGGCACCACTGCCATGGGAGCCCTGTTCCGCATCATCTTGCCCGTTGCCCGGCCTGGAATCATCGCTGTCGCGGTGTACTCCTTCATGACGGCATGGGGGGAGATCCTGTTCGCCTCGGCGCTGACCAACGAGAACACGCGGACGCTCTCCATCGGCCTGCAGGCCTATGCCAGCGAGATCAACGTGTACTGGAACCAGGTGATGGCGGCGGCCCTGGTGATCAGCACTCCGGTCGTTGTCGGCTTCCTCTTCCTGCAGCGCTACCTCGTGGCGGGGCTCACGGCGGGAGCTGTGAAATGACTGATCCCGTGGTGGTCTGCCTGGGAGTGGCAACGATCGATGTCATCGCCCTCGTCGACTCCATTCCCGGCCACGACGAGCGGACACAGGCACATGAAGTGGTCTCCGCTGGCGGCGGGCCGGCCGCCACCGCGGCAGTTGCGCTTGCCCGCCTCGGGATACCGGTGGCCTTCTGTGGGGTTGTTGGCGACGACGACGCCGGAGTGGAGGTGCGCCGCGGGCTGGAGGCTGAAGGTGTCGACACCAAGTGGCTACGCACGGATCGCGCCGCGCGCACCGTTCAGAGCCTGATCCTGGTGGAACGGGGCTCGGGCGCCAGAACGATCGTAACCTCCGGCTCAGCACTGCCGGAACCTGCCGACATCCCAGATGTCGGGGAGTGGCTGCACGCCGACCAGGCGGGGTGGCCTGCGGCAAGGCTAGCGGCACGAGGCAGCCATCGACGCCTGAGCCTTGACGATGGGAATCGGGTGCCGAACCTCCACCTTCCCATGGTGGACCTGTACGTCCCGACCGCCTCGGTGATTACGGAGCGGTTCGGGCAGCCGCTCGCCACCGCGATGACTGCCGCGCACGGCGCGGGTGCGTCAGCTGTGGTCGCGACCGCTGGTTCGTCAGGTTGCTACGTCCTGGAGGGGGCTGGGCTGATCCATTTGCCCGCCGCCCAGGCTGAAGTGGTCTCCACCCTCGGCGCCGGCGACGTCTTCCACGGAGCTCTTTTGGCCGGCCTCATCAACGGCGCATCTACCGTAGAAGCGGCGGCGTTTGCGGTCTTGGTGGCTGCCCTGTCGACTGGGGCGCTCGACGGACGTAGCGCCATCCCGCGCGCCGGGGACGTGCCGGCGCCAGGCCCACGGACAACAACGAATGAGAGAAAGCCGCAGCATGACCGCGCATAACACAGTCCAGTTCCCATCGCCGAGCAAGCTCGCGCTCGTTGGGGGTGGGTTCGCGATGGTCGCCATCGACCAACGCGAGTCGCTGCGACGCATGTTCCCACTGGTCAACGGTGAGGAAGTCGATGACGAAACGCTCCGGAAGTTCAAGAGTGCTGCGATCGCCGCCCTGTCACCGATCGCCTCCGCAGTGCTCCTCGACCGCCACTATGGGCTGGCGGACAGACGGCCGGCTGAACTCGCCAAGGGCACAGCCTTGGTCTTGGCGGCCGACGACCTCTACCACGCGCCCGGCCAACCTGTGCTCGCTACGAGCCTTGATCCGTTCGTGACGGAGGAATACGCCCAGCAGGTCGGTGCCGACGCGCTGAAGCTGCTGGTGATCTGGCAGGAGGACGGCTCCTCCGCGGAGCGGGAGGACTTGGTGGGTTCATTCCTTGGCCTGGCCCAACGTGTTGGCACGCCCAGCCTGCTGGAGGGTATTGTCCGGCCCGCGCGCGGCGGTCAATGGCTCGACCACCACCACCGCCACGAGGCGATCCTGCGGGCAGCGGCCGAGCTCTCAGGGTACGGCTGCTCGATCTATAAGGCTGAAGTGCCCGGGTACATCCAGGGCGACGTGTCGCTGGTGCGCGAGCAGTCCGAGCGGCTCACCGCCCTACTCCGCGTGCCCTGGGTCGTGCTCTCGAATGGTGTCGCGCAAGCGGAGTTTGCACGGGCAATGGTCGAGGCCGTTGAAGGTGGCGCAAGCGGCTTTCTGGCCGGTCGCGCCGTCTGGTCGGACACCGTGCGCGACGAGCAGCCTGCCGCCGCCCTCCGGGAGCGCGCTGTCCCGAGGTTGAGGGGGCTGCGCGCCAGCGTCTCGGAGGCGACGAGCCGTAGGATCGCCGTGGGCGATGCGTTTGTGAGATCTGAGGCAGGCAAGGAAGGAAGCTCGTGACTGGGGAGGCATTTCGGTACGCATCGGCTCTGGAGCGACGCGAGAGGCTGCTGCAGTTCATCGCGGAGCAGGGTTACTGCACCACCGCAGAGCTCTCCGCCGCATTCCGTGTCTCCGAGATGACGATACGCAGGGACGTCCTGAAGCTCGTCAAGGGTGGGAAGGTACGCGGATTCCGGGGTGGCGTTGGATCGCTGCCGCCTCAGGATATGACGGGTAGCGACTACCAGTTCCGAAATGTGACCAACGCCGGCGCTAAGCACGTGATCGCGGGTGAGGCGCTTGGGCTGATCGAGGCGAATACCGTCATCGCGATCGACGCCGGCACCACGGCGGCTCGGCTCGCCCAGCTGCTTCCGGAGGACCTCAGCCTGAAGGTGATCACCAACTCCTTCCCCGCGGTCGCGAGCCTGCTGGGCAACACCGGGGTCGAGGTGATCTGTTTGGGCGGGGCGCTGCATCCTGAGTCGCTTTCCTTCGACGGCCCCACGACCCTGGCTGGCATCCAGAACCTGCACATCGACACCCTTTTTCTCGGCGCGAGCGGTCTGAGTGCGAGAGGCGCCTTCTGCGCTAATGGGTTCGATGCGATCACTAAGCGCGCGCTTATTGAGGTCTCCGAGCGGGTCATTCTTATCGCTGACTCCTCGAAGTTCTCCGCCAGCGCGATGGTGAAGATCTGCAACTGGGACGTTATCCACCGTCTGATCGTTGACGATGGCATCACCCCAGAGAAGCATCAGATGCTGGACCAGCTTGGTGTGGACGTCGATGTCGTCGCCGTCGAGGCCGAGGAGTCCGAAGGGGCCGCATCGTAAGCGCAGCTCGGGTGGCTGTGATTGCCGTGGAACGGGATTGGACTAGAGGTGGGACCCGCGGGGATCGCGGCGGTCGACGCGTTAGCTGCACGGGTTCAGCCTGGATTGAACCAACCTCCGCTGGGCTCGGACTCCTGACGGGCGCACGGCCGAGTGAAGCCCGTTGGCAGGGCGTTGAGCGGCTGGCGACGTACGACCCAATCTTCCTCGGTGCGGTTGGAGTGCCGGACATCCCGGACGTGGAGACGCTGTGGGGACTGCTGCTCCCGATCCGGCGGCAAGTCGAGCAGCACATCAACCTTCGGCCGGTGGGGGCTGCCCAGGGGGCCGCCTCCAAGCTGCTGGCCCGCCGGAGGTAGAGGCGCTCGACTGCTGGACCGGCGCCGATCGCGACCGTCGCCCGCCTCGGACTCCTCCCATGCCAAGCTGGCAGTGGACGCCGCCAAGGGCTGCGATGGGAAGCAGTCTCCCGATTCCGGAGCGCACACGCCTGCTCGCTCCTTCGGCGGCCGGGATCCGGCGATGAGCGGAGGAGTTCGCCCGCGATCACGACAAAGACTGGCAAAAACTGATCGCCGCTGCCCCAGCTGAGTGGTCTCGCGGAGTTGAGACGCTCAGCTGGGTCCGCCGATGGAGCCGGCGGAGGCCTGAGCCCACAGCGATCAGAGCGACGCGCTTGGATGTGTGTCGCTGCCACGGATCCAGGCCGCCGACGTGCGCCGCGATGCGTTCGCCGGACGCCAAGGGTGCGCCCGGCGATGAGGGGTGGGGCTCAGTCCCGCTGGGTGAAGACCGAGTCGAAAGCTGCAGCCGGCCGATCCCAGAGCAGGGCGCGGATGTGCCGCAGTGCCTCAGGCGCACCATGCAGTCGGCTCATGCCGGCATCTTCCCACTCGATCGAGATGGGGCCGGTATAGCCGATCACGTCCAGAGCGCGGAACGCATCTTCGAACGGGACATCCCCATGGCCGGCGGAGGTGAACGTCCAGCCGCGGCGCGGGCTATCCCAGGGCAGATGCGAACCTAGCCGACCCCGGCGGCCGTCCCGGCCCTGAATCCGGGTGTCCTTGCAATCGACATGGTAGATCCGGTCGGCGAAGTCGACGATGAAGTTCACCGGGTCGATGTCCTGCCACATCATGTGGCTGGGATCCCAGTTGATGCCGAACGCCTGGCGGTGGTCGATAGCCTCCATCGCTTTCACCGTCGTGTAGTAGTCGTAGGCGATCTCGCTGGGGTGCACCTCGAGCGCGAACCGCACCCCCTCGGAGTCGAAGACATCCAGGATCGGGTTCCAGCGGCGGGCGAAATCCTCATATCCGTCCTCGATCACCGACTGCGGGACAGGAGGGTACATCGCCACGTACCGCCAGATCTTCGACCCGGTGAACCCGGTGACCACGTCGACGCCCATCCGCCTGGCCAACCGGGCGGTCTTCATCAGCTGCTCGGACGCGCGCCGCCGGACGCCTTCTGGGTCACCGTTGCCCCACGTCCGCGGGCCGACGATGCCCTCGTGCCGGAAGTCGAGCGGGTCGTCGCAGACCACCTGCCCCTGGGCATGGTTTGACAGCGCCCAGACCCCTAGGTTGTTCCGCTTCAAAGTGTCCAGCCGCTGGTTGAGATAGGAGTCATCGGTGAGTGCCCGGTCCACGTCCAGATGTTGGGTCTTGCACGCGATCTCGAGGCCGTCGAAACCCCACTCGCCGGCCAGGCGCGCGAGCTCGTCGAACGGTAGGTCTGCCCACTGCGCGGTGAAGAGGGTGACCGGGTGGGTCATGATGTCTCCTGGGAGTCGGGGGCCTATTGCCTGACGGGCGTGGCGTGCACCCGCGCGATCGCATTCGCCAGGATGCGCGGCAGGTCGGTCTCCGGGATCGTGAAGCTATTCTTGTCGTCGATGGCCAGCGGCGCGCCGAAGACCACGACCGCCGCGCCCATCCCGGGGCAGCTCACCGCCTGGTCGATGGACAGCCCGCCCACAGCCTGCACCGGTACCGAGGTCGCCGCAACGATGCCCGGCAGGTCGGTGAGTGGCGAAAGGCTCAATTCGGGGTGCATTCCACGATGGTCGTGTCCGATGTGGTGCAGCACCATGCCAACGCCCAGGGCTTCCAGCCGTTTGGCCTCGGCGATCCGGTCGGGGGCAGCTATATCGTCACCCATCACAAGGATGCCGAACTCTTCCCCGGCCTGGCACACGCGTTGCACGGTGGCGTCGTGTGCCCGACCCATGACGACAATGGCGTCCGCACCCGCCTCGGCGTACATCTTGGCCTCGCCGTATCCACCGTCCATGATCTTCAGGTCGGCGATCAGCGGCGTATCGGGATACTCCCGGCGAAGCCGCCGGGCAGCATGTGCGCCCTCGGCCATGGCGAGCGGGGTGCCGATCTCGAGCCAGTCCGTGCCGGCCTCCATGGCGATCGCCGCCATCCTCAGCGCGTCGTCGAGGTTCTTCAGATCCAGGGAAACCTGAACGATTCCATGGGTGAGGTCCGAGCGCTTGAGCCCGCGGATGCTATGCGACATCGCTGTCCTTTCAGGGTGGTGACGGAATCAGACCGCTGCGCGAGCAGCTTCTAGTGAGGCGACCTTGACTTCGCGCGAGCCGCCGAACCATCGCTCCCGGGCGGCCAGTAGGAAATCGGCCGAGGCCTTCAGTTCCTCGAAGGCATTCACGCCGTCTTCAATCGAGATCCAGCCGTCGTAGCCGGCCTGGACCAGGGTGGTGAAGATTCGGTCATAGTCGTTGAGGCCTCGGCCGATCACCCCGTGCTTGAGGGCGGGAGAGTAGCCAAGTGTGCCGTCGGCTTGGCGCAGCTCGTCGAGGGTGTGGCCGGCCTCGAGGTAGCGGTCGGAGGCCTGCATCGTGACGACCCGGTCGATCACAGTGTCGAGGAAAGCCGCGGAATCCACACCAGCGGTGATGGCGTTGGACGGGTCGAACTGGACTCCGAAGTTGACTCGGTCCTCGATCGCGTCAACGATGCGGCGGAACACCGCGGGCCGCTGAGCGAACTCGGGATACCTCCAGGTGCTGGCCTTGTAGTGGTTCTCGATGGCGAGCATTATGCCAAGTTCCTTGGCGAGCGGCAGGAGTGACGAGATGGCCTCGACGACGTGCTCGACGCCCTCTTCCAGGCTGACCCCGGGGTGTCTCTGACCGCTCACAACGCGGCACGTGGCGCCCGCGCCGCCAATCTCGGCGGTGATTCGCATGAAGAGGGCCTGCTGCTCAAGCTCGCGGGCCCGCTCCGTAGGGTCAGGATGAGCGAGGTCGGGCGACGCGCACATCATCGGCATCTCGAAGCCAGCGGCACCGATTGCGTCGCGAAGGCGTGCGATCTCGCCCGGCGCGGTAGACCACAGGAAGCCGGTGTGCAGTTCCAGACCGTCGACACCGAGCTGCTTTGCTTGCTCGATCCACTCATAGACGGACATGGTGCGCTCCAGCACCATGGCCTTTAGATAGCCCTTTGGGAACGCTGCGATGCGCACTTGACTCCTCGACGTTGAACTGCCACAACCGTATCAAGTTGAGCGGTAAGTGACAAACACTGGTTAGAATGTAACATCTCTTCTAGTTGGTGAGGCTCTTCAGAGCGGAAGGATTGCAGTGAAGGCGTTGGTCAAGTTGGCGTACGAGGACGGAGCGTTGGAGGTTCGCCAGGTCGACGAGCCCACCGCCGGACAGGGCAAAGTCCTGGTGCGTGTGCACACAGTTGGCGTGTGCGGCTCCGACATCCACATGTGGCACGACTCCCAGTCGAAGAGTTCGAAGGGCGTGCTCCCGGTGACTCTCGGCCACGAGTCCGCCGGTGTCATAACCGAGGTCGGGGATGGCGTCATCGGATGGGCGGTGGGCGATCGGGTGGTCTGCGAGACTGCCGCCGCTATCTGTGGAGCCTGTGCGCTCTGCCGGAGCGGGCGATACAACCTCTGTCCGTGGCGCGAGGGGTATGGCCTGAAGCGCGATGGTGCTATGGCCGAATACGTCGTGGCCGAGCCGCGCGTGCTCCACCGCATCCCCGAGGGGGTCGGATATGAGGCGGCAGCGACCACCGAGCCGTACGCCGTGGCATACAACGCCGTGGTGGAGCGGGCGGGTGTGAAGCCAGGCCAGCTCGTTGTCATCCAGGGCGCGGGCGCAATCGGTATCAACGCGCTGCAGTTGGCCGTCCTCAATGGCGCGGGCACGACCGTCGTGCTCGGGACGGCGATGGACGCCCATCGCCTCGCCGGGGCGAAGGCACTCGGCGCGGACCACATCGTCGACATCTCCAGCGACGATCCGATGGGGCTTATCGGCACGCTGCACGACGGGCTTGGAGCGGACCTGGTGGTGGACGCCACAGGCGTGAGCGCTGCCTTGCAACAGAGCATGGAACTGGTGCGGCCCGGCGGCGCCATCGCCAAGGTCGGGTGGGGCCCGCAGCCCCTGGGGTTCACCCTCGACCCGTTGGTGAAGAAGGCGGTCACGCTCTACGGCTGCTACTCCCACACGTGGTCGACGTGGGAGGCCGTGCTGCGACTCTTCGCATCCGGACGGCTGCACCCCGAGGCGATCATCGGTGGGGCCTACCCGATCGAGGAGTGGGAGACCGCGTTCGGCGCGATGCAGCGCGGAGAGAACATCAAGTCTGTGATACGGATGCCGTTCGGGCTCGAGGACGTCGCCGGGGCGGCCCGATGAGCGCGCCGATCCGGATGGGGGTCCTCGGGCTGGGCGCTGTCGCCCAGGCGGTCCACCTGCCCCTGATGGCCCGCCGGCCCGACCTGGTCACCATATCCGCGGTCTGCGACATCGCCGACGAGGTCACGGCCGCGATCGGCGGCCGTTACGGGATCCCCGAGAGCCGTCGATTCAGCCGCTACGACGATATGCTCGAGGCCGGCGGCCTGGACGCGGTGATGATCCTCGCCCGCGGCTCGCATGCCAACGAGGTGCTCCGCGGCTGGCAGGCCGGTCTGTTCGTCTTCTGCGAGAAGCCGCTCGCCTACACCCTCGCCCAGGTCGACGACCTGATCGCGGCCCAGCCCACCGATCGGCCCTCCCTGCTCGTCGGCTACATGAAGCAGTACGACCCCGCGGTCCAGGCTGCCGCCGCGATCCTGGCCGGGATCGACGACATCCGCAGCATCGAGGCCACCGTGCTGCACCCGCCGGGGGCCTCCCAGCTCGAGATCGCCCGGGTTGTCGGAGCCACCGCGCCGTTGTCACCCGAGACGCAGGCAATCGTGGACGCCGAGGACCGGCGGTTGCACGCGGCGGCGGTGGGGGACGCCGAGGAGGACACCTGGCGGGCCTACCGCGGCGCCCTGGTGAGTTCGCTCGCGCACGACCTGTCGATAATGCGGTCGTTCGGCGCCCCGCCATTGGAATTCGAATGGGCTGACCTGTGGCGGCAGGCCTCATCCCACCAGCGCCGAGACGCCGGTCGCGACCGGCGCTCATTCGGGGAGCATCCGCCGTCCATCCAGGCAGTGGGCACGCTTCCCGGCGGCGGGCGGTTCACCCTTGCCTGGCATTACCTGGTCGACCTACCGGCTTATCGCGAGACGGTGCGCGTGGTGCACGGCGCGGGCACCCTCGAGTTGGTCTTTCCCTCTCCGTACCTTCTGCACGCGCCGACCGAACTCACGGTTACCGACCGCGACGACCGCACCGAGAGGCGAGTCCTACGTCGCAGCGTAAGAGAAGCATTCGAGATCCAGCTGGAAGCTTTCGCGGCGATGGTGTGGGACGGCGCCCACCCGCTGACCGAGCTGGACGGCAGCCGAGCTGACATCTTCGACTGCCAGCGGATCCTCGCCCGAATCGCCGAGCGGACCGGGCTGACGGTCGGCGGCGAGGTCGGCTCGCTGGTCCGCAGGGGGTCGTGATGGCCTACCGGGTCGGGATCATCGGGTACGGGCTGGCTGGGCGGGTGTTCCACGCGCCGTTGGTGACCGCGGAGCCCGGCCTCGAACTGGTGGCGATCGTGACGGCAGACCCCGGACGGGCCGCCGACGCAGCCGGCCGCTACCCGCAGGCTTCGATCCTTCCGGACGTCGACGCCCTGCTTCGTCACGGCGACATCGACCTCGTGGTCGTGGCCGCGCCGACCCCGCTGCACGCCCGCCTGGCCGAACAGGCGATCCGGGCCGGCGTCGCGACGGTCGTGGACAAGCCGTTCGCGGTGCACTGGGCGGATGCTGAACGTGTCATCCGCATGGCCCGCGAGCGTTCGGTGCCGCTCACCGTCTTCCAGAACCGGCGCTGGGATGGGGACTTCCTCACCGTCTCCAAGCTCGTCCGTCAGGGCGACCTGGGCGAGGTGTGGCGGTTCGAGTCACGCTTCGAGTGGATCAGCGACCGGCCGCGCCCGAAGTGGAAGTCTGGCACCACCGGCGCCGAGGGCGGCGGGGTCGCCTACGACCTCGGGGCGCACTTGATCGACCAAGCGATTCAGCTCTTCGGGCCGGTCGCCGACGTGTATGGCGAGCTTGACATCCGACGAGCCGGGGGGGTCAACGATGACGACGCGTTCATCGCCCTCACGCACGAGTCCGGGGTCCGGTCCCACCTCGGGATGGCGAGCGTGGTGGCTCAGCGCGGGTTCCGGTTCCGGTTACTGGGCAGCGAGTCCGCCTACACCAAATGGGGGCTCGATCCCCAGGAGGGGCAGCTTGCCGGCGGCCTCAGCCCACTCGACGACGCCTTCGGGCACGCAGGGCCCGAAGGCGACGGGCTGCTCGGCCGCGACGGCGTAACCGTGCCCATCCCCACTGAGGCCGGCGGTTATCGGGAGTTCTATCGCGGCGTCGTGGCAGCCCTGGCCGGCACCGCACCGATGCCGGTCGACCCATCTGACTCTCTGGCCGGGATCAAGGTCATCGAGACGTTTCAGGTCCAAACATGAGAGGGGAAGCCATGCAGCAACGCAATGCCGGGCGGATCGTCCTGGTGACCGGGGGCGCGGCCGGGATCGGGCATGCGATCGCCACCGCCTTCCGGGATACCGGCGCCACCGTCGGGGTGCTGGATCGTGACCTGTCCGACGCGCCGGCCGGCACAGAGCCGCTGCTCGCTGACGTGACCGACGACGAGGCGGTCAACCGGGTGGTGGCGGGCTTCGGCGGCCGGCACGGCCGGATCGATGTCCTGGTCAACAACGCGGGGGTCGGCTACGCGGCCACGGTGGTCGACGCGCCCATGGCCGAGTGGCTGCGGGTCTACGACATTAACGTTCTCGGCATGGTGCGTACCACGAGGGCGGCGCTGCCCTGGCTGCGCAGGTCGGATGCAGCGAGCATCACGCTGATGGGGTCGTGCACCGTCCGCACGGGGTTATGCCGCCGGGTGCTCTACGCCGGTACGAAGGGTGCCGTCGAGGCCATGTCCAGAGCGATGGCGGCCGACCTCATTGGCGAAGGCATCCGGGTCAATTGTGTTGCCCCAGGCACGGTCGACACTCCGCTGATCCGCACCCAGATCGACTCTGCCCCCGATCCCCAGGCGCAGCAGCGCGCCTTCAATGAGCGGCAGCCGACAGGAGTGCTGGTGCGCCCAGAAGAGGTCGCTCACGCTGTTCTCTACCTCTCTGACTGGGACGCAACCTCACTCGTCGGTAGCGTGCTGTCGATCGACGGCGGCCTGACCAGTCTCAAGCCACTTCCGCTGTGAGCATCCGATGAACAGACCCGAGAACGACTTCAAACGCCGGCTGGTCGCCGGTGAGCAGCAGGTAGGGGTCTTCACCGCCATCGCCGATGCCAGCCTGGTCGAGGTGCTTGCGGGATGGGGCTTCGACTGGGTGCTGATCGACACCGAGCACACGCCGGTTGACGTGGCCGGCGTGGCAGACCGCCTGCGGGTGCTGGACGGCACCCGCACCGAGGCGATCGTGCGGCCGGCCTGGAACGACCCTGTCCAGGTGAAGCGGCTGCTTGATGTCGGGGCTCGCACGCTGCTCTTCCCTGCGGTCGGGACCGCCGAGGCGGCAGAGCTCGCCGTCCGCTCCACTCGCTACCCGCCGGAGGGGATCCGCGGGGTGTCTAGCCAGACCCGGGCGGCGGGGTACGGCAGGAACCAGGGCTATCTGAACGGTGCGGCCGAACAATTATGCGTCATCGTCCAGGTGGAGACGGCCGAAGGCTTGTCGAACCTTGACGCGGTCGCAACAGCTGCGGGGGTGGACGCGGTGTTCATTGGCCCCTCGGACCTGTCGGCAGCGCTGGGCCATCTGGGTGACCCAGGCCATCCCGATGTGCGACGGGCGGTCGACGGCGCCTTCGCCCGCCTGGCTGAGCTCGGGATGCCCTCGGGCTACATGACGACGCGGCTGGACGACGCCAAGGCGCGGCTCGAACAGGGCGTGAACTTCGTGGGGGTGGCGACCGACACCTCGATAGTGAATCTTGGGATGGCGAGCCTCGAGGCCGCCCTCGGCGGCCGGATCGGGAGAGCGAGATGACCGAGTCGCAACAGGCGATGCGACTTCCGGATCGATCTGTCCGGGTGCTCGACGAGCGGTTCGCACGCTACGTCTTGGCGTTGGCAAAAGTGGAGCGCATCGCCACCGGGTTCCGTTGGGCGGAAGGCCCGGTCTGGTTCGGCGACCAACGTGCGCTGCTGTGGAGCGACGTGCCGGGAAACCGAATCATGCGCTGGGACGAGTCGACCGGCGAGACCACGCTGTTCCGAACCCCGTCCGACTACTCCAACGGCAACACTCGGGACAACGCCGGCCGCCTGATAACCTGCGAGCATGGCACCCGCCGACTGACTCGGACCGAGTACGACGGCACCATCACGGTGCTGGCCGACCACTGGCAGGGCAAGCGGCTGAACTCTCCGAACGACGTCACGGCTGCGCGCGACGGCTCGGTGTGGTTCACCGACCCGACCTTCGGGATCCTCGGCGACTTCGAGGGATTCCGGGCGGAGTCGGAGTTGCCGACCAACCTGTATCGAGTCGGCCCTGACGGGGATCTGTCTGTGGCCACAGCGGAACTCGACCATCCCAACGGACTGGCGTTCTCCCCCGATCAGACGACTCTTTACGTGGTCGAGTCCCGTCATCAGCCGCGCCGGCGGGTCGTCGCGTTCGACGTCCAGGACGGTGTCTTGGTTAACGGTCGGACGTTTATCGATGCGGAGGCTGGGATCCCGGATGGCCTACGCATCGACGAGGACGGCAATCTGTGGTGCGGCTGGAGCGGCGGGGAGGGCCTGGACGGAGTCCGGGTGTACGCCCCCGACGGCAGCCACATCGGGTCCATCGACCTGCCCGAGCGCTGCGCGAACGTCCAGTTCGGAGGCCGGTCGAACAATCGACTGTTCATGGCTGCGACCAGTTCGGTCTACGCCCTATTTGTCAACACTCGCGGCGCTCGCTGAGCGCCCGGAAGGAGAATGCCCAATGGCCAAGCAGAAGATCGCGGTGCTGCACACCAGTTTCGTGTTCGTCTCGGTCGAGCCGATGATCAACGACCTGCTCGCGGAACTGGTGCCGGACGCCGAGATCATCCACTTCGTAGACTCGGACGTGCTCGCCACGGTGGTGCGCGAGAACCGCATCTCCGACGCCAGCGCTCAGCGGATGGTGCACCTTGCCGAAGCGGCCGAGTTGGCGGGCGCCGACCTCATCTTCTCCGCCTGCTCCTCGCTCGGACCAGCGCTGGATATCGCTGCGCAGCATGTCGGTACCCCGATTGTGAAGATCGACGAGGCGATGACGGCGCGTGCGGCCGCCGACGCAGACCACATCGGCGTCCTGGCAACTGTTCCAACCACGCTCGGGCCGACCTCGGACCTGATCGCCAAGCACGCCCGCATCCTCAAAAGGCAGGTGACCATCACGGAGCGGCTGAGTCGGGGAGCATTCGACATCCTGATGGCGGGCGACCGGGCTCGGCATGATGACATGGTGGTCGCCGAGGCGGAGGCGCTGGCCGGCGAGGTCGACCTGATCGTGCTGGCCCAGGCATCCATGTCCAGGCTCGCCGACCGGATCTCGGAGGCGACAGGGCTGCCCGTCCTTGCCAGCCCGCGGATGGGGATCAGCCAACTGGCGGAGCGTGCACACGCCTTGGAAGGATGAGTCAGGCCGCGGTCACGGCGCGCATCCGCCAGCTACGCGCCGCTCTGGGACGGCGTCTGGTCGTCCTCGACGATGACCCCACTGGGAGCCAGTCCGTGCGCGGCGTCCCCGTAGTGACCGCATGGGGGCCTCAGGAGCTGGGCTGGGCGTTCGCGCACCCAGCAGGGGCCGTGTTCACCTCACCAACACCCGTTCGCTGGAGCCCGCGGCCGCCGCCGCGCGGGTCAACGAGGTCGCTGCTGCGGTCGAGCGTGCCGCCCGGACCGCGGGGCTAGCGGTCGACCTGGTGTCGCGCGGCGACTCCACCCTGCGCGGGCACTACCCGTTGGAGACCGACCTGCTCGCCGAGCGGGCCGCAGCCCTCGGCCACCCGGTCGACGTCCTGCTGATAGTGCCGGCCTACCCGGAGGTTGGCCGGATCACTGTCGACGACGTCCACCTGGCGCGGCGCGGGAACGACTTCGTGCCGGTCGCGGAAACCGACTACGCCCGGGACGCCAGCTTCGGCTACACCACCTCCAACCTGCGGGACTGGGTGGCGGAGAAGACCGGGGTGCGCATCCTGGTCCGCTGCGCGCCCACCTTCGTGGCCGCCCTACTGGGGCTAGAGCGCCCCGGGCCGCTGCACCCGAGCGAACTGCCCCGCGCCCTCGACGGGAACGGGCTTGTCGTGGTCGGCTCCCACGTCGAACTGACCACCCTCCAGCTGTGCGAGCTGCGGCGAAGCCGACCTGACCTGGCGGTGGTCGAGCTCGATGTCGAACGGTTGCTAGCCGGCGAGGACGTGGCGCAGCAGGAGATAGCGTCCGCGACCGCAGCCCTCACCGCCGCGTTGGCCGGCGGCACGACGGTGGTCTCTACCAGCAGGCGACGGGTGACCGGCTCCGATGAGGCAGCGTCCCTCGTTGTGGCGGCCATGGTTTCGAAGGCGTTGGTGGAGGTGGTTCGACGCACTGTCGCAGCCCGGCCGCCAGCCTGGGTCATCGCCAAGGGCGGGATCACCTCCAGCGACATCGCCACCGACGCCCTTCAGATCACCCGGGCCGAGGTGGTGGGGCAGCTCTTCGACGGCTACGTCTCGGTGTGGGCGAACCGCGGTTCGGGCCCGCTCGCCGGCATGCCGTACGTCGTGTTCGCCGGGAATGTGGGGGACGTGGAGACGCTCGCGGCGGCCGTCGAGTTGCTCGACAGTCGCCGCGGCGCTTGACCGTTGCCTACCCGACGCGGGAGGGCTCGAGGGTTGCGGCAAACGGATCCCAGTCTTCGGTGAGGGCCGGGGTGGGCGGTACCTCGCTCGCGATCTCGACCCAGCTGTGCGACTTCAGCGACTCCGTCACCGACGCCATGACGTCGACGACGTGGAAGGCCAGTTCGCCGGACGCGCGGTGCGGCACGCCGGCCGCTAGCGAACGGGCCATGTCGAGCGGACCGGACCCCCGTCCACCGACCGCGCCGGTGGCGGGGATGTCGGTCCAGTCGGAGTCTCCCTTCCGGCGGATCCGCAGGGTGCCGGTGAACTCGTTGGGGTCGGGGATGACGAGGGTAGCCTCGGTCCCGACGATCTCGATGTGACCCACCCGGCGGTGCGGTGAGTCCCAGCTGAGGGTTGAAACTGACGCCCCACCACCCGCGAAGTCGGCCAGGATGCCGACGTGGGTCGGCACCTGGACCTTATGCACTTGGCCCTTCTTCGAGCCGCTGAGCAGGGTGCGAAGCGGGCGGGCGATCCGGGCTGTGGCCGTGACGGACGCGAACGAACCGAACACCTGGGCAAGCGCGGTGAGGTAGTAGGGACCCATATCCCACAGCGGGCCCGCACCCCTGGAGAGCAAGATCTCCAGGTTGCGGTGGTCGTCTGCCGGCCCGGGCACCTCGAACAGGGTAAGGCCGGTGAGCGGCGTCCCGATTTCACCTCGGTCGATGAGCCTGCGGGCTGACTGAAGACCTGCGCCCAGGAAAGTGTCCGGGGCACCACCGATGCGCAGCCCGGCGGCCCTGGCCGCTGCGAGCAGCGTCTGGCCGTCCTCCCGGCTTGTTGCGAAGGGCTTTTCGGTGAAGACGTGCTTGCCGGCCGCGAGCGCTGTGGAGGACACCTCCATGTGGGAGTTGGGGTTGGTGAGGTTGACGATGAGGTCGACCTCGGGGTGGTGGTAGGCGGCCTCCGGGCTGCCGGATTCGCGTACGCCGTAGGCGGCAGCCTGCCTGGCTGCCAGTTCCTCGAAGCGGTCAGCGACGATGACGACGTCCAGGTCGGGGAAGGCGGTCATGTTGCCGAGGTACTGGTTGCTGATCGTCCCGGCGCCGACGACGCCGATCCCGAGTCGCCCGCTCACCCGCGCACCCCGTCCGACACCAGGCCGGTGAGGTACACATGGCTTTCGGCGATCGCCTCGAACACGTCGCCGGAGTACTCGTCGAACTCGACGATCGCGGCCTCGAGGTTCGGTGCGGCATCGAGCAGCGCCGGAATTGGCATCGCCCCCGTGCCGGCGGGCCGCTGCTCCGCGTTGTCGCGGTTGATCGGACCGTCCTTGAGGTGCAGGTAGCGCACCCGATCGGCGTGCCGACGCACGAACTCGACGGGATCCTCGCCACCCACCGCGACCCAGTAGGCGTCGACCTCAAGGATGATCTGGGGCGACAGACGGGTGATCAGCAGCTCCATCGCGCGTTCACCGTTGAACTCGGTCTCTAGCTCCCACCAGTGGTTGTGGTAGCCGACGCGGAGTCCGTGGTCGGCAGCCTCGACGGCGGCCTGGTTGAGCTCGGCTGCAATGTGATCGACATCGGCCACGCTCGTCCAGTGCGGCTCCGGAATGAAGGTGTCGACAACCGTGTGCGCACCCAGCCGCTTCGCGAGCTCCCAGACGGGGACGCGGTCCGCTACTTCGAACAACGGGGACGTCAGGGTAGGCGTCAGAAGCCCGTGTCGGTGAATCGCGTCAACCAGTTCGGGGTAGCTGGACAGGTACTTGAAACCGGCCTCCACCGCTTCGAAGCCGATGTCAGCGATACGGTCGATCGTGCCGACCGGGTCGACCTCTAGGGCGTTCCGAACGCTGTAGAGCTGGACCGAGATTGGACGGTGAGCCACGGGGAACCTTTCGCCATTGATGCGCTTCCGGGGTCCGGCGCCAGTCTGCGCCGTTGCTCCCAGCATAAGGCAAATGTGCGCTTCCGAACAGCAATTGTCCACTTAA
>Ga0209123_1001389_pt1 | contig 24221 bp, 29 predicted proteins | sample BarGraIncu00431A_FD_184500 | JGI IMG/M metagenome (GOLD analysis project Ga0209123, IMG submission 184500) | Arctic peat soil microbial communities from Barrow, Alaska, USA - Barrow Graham LP Incubations 004-31A (SPAdes) (version 2) | ecosystem: Environmental > Terrestrial > Soil > Wetlands >...
GGACGACCGCAGACCTTACATCTATTGTACTTGCGTACACTAAACTTAGGTTCCAGCTTCCATTTTTCAATTAATGCTTTTTTGGCCACGAGTGTCCCTCCTTTTACGCACTGAACGGCATGCCCATAAGCTTCAACAGTTCATGTGCTTCTTCATCCGTTTTTGCAGTGGTTACGATAATAATATCCATACCGCGTATTTTATCGATTTTGTCATATTCAATTTCTGGGAATATGAGTTGTTCTTTAATACCCATAGTATAATTACCACGGCCATCAAAAGATTTTGGGCTTACGCCACGGAAGTCACGCACACGTGGTAACGCAATGTTTAACAATTTATCTAAAAATTCGTACATACGTTGTCCACGCAGGGTAACCTTAGCACCGATTGGCATACCTTCACGGATTTTAAATGCTGCTATGGATTTTTTAGCACGAGTAACTACCGGTTTTTGACCGGCAATTGTCATCATGTCATTGACCGCAACATCCAAGATCTTAGGGTTGCTGACTGCTTCACCGACACCCATATTTATAACCACTTTTTCAATTTTAGGGATTTCCATAACGTTTTTATAACCAAATTTTTCCATTAATCCTTTGGCTACTTCATCATTATATTTATCTTTCATTCTCGACAAGTGTAGTTACCTCCTTTCTGCGTGATTATTTGTCTTTATCAACAATTTCGCCGCACTTTTTACACGTACGAGCCATAGTTCCATTTGCAAGTGGGGATTTTTTAATGCGCGTAGGTTGATCGCATGCTGGGCAGACCAGCATTACTTTTGCCGCATGCATTAGGGCTTCTTTCACAATAATACCACCTTGTGGCATGTTTTGTGACGGCTTAGTATGACGTTTTACTGTATTAAGGCCTTCTACTAGGACTTTGCCTTTTTTAGGTAACGCTTCAATTATTTTAGCCGATTTACCTTTGTCTTTACCAGTCAAAACAACGACCTTATCGCCTTTTTTGACATGCATCTTTTTGGCTTCTGACATTCCGGATACCTCCTAACTTAGATTACTTCCGGCGCCAGCGAGATTATCTTCATAAAATCTTTCTCACGCAGTTCTCTCGCTACTGGCCCAAATATACGAGTACCTTTAGGGCTTTTATCTTCTTTAATGATAACTGCAGCATTCTCATCAAAACGGATGTAAGAACCATCAGAACGACGTAAGCCTTTTTTGGAACGAACCACTACGGCTTTGACGACATCACCTTTCTTAACAGCACCGCCGGGAGAAGCAGATTTCACTGCTGCAACAATAACATCACCAATATTGGCATATCTACGGAATGAACCGCCGAGTGCCCGAATGCACATGATTTGTTTCGCGCCGCTATTATCAGCAACAGTAAGGATTGATTGTTGTTGAATCATCCTATTCCCTCCTTATCGAGGTCAAATTTCGAGGTTCCTTACGAACTGCGAACTCCAAACCTCACCTATTTAACTCTTTCAATAACTTCTACGACTCTCCAACGCTTATCTTTAGACAAGGGGCGAGTTTCCATGATTGATACGATATCGCCAGTATGGCTGTCGTTATTTTCATCATGAGCTTTAAATCTTACAGTTTTCTTAATAGATTTTTTATAAAGTGGATGTTGTACTAAACGTTCAATGGCTATAACAACTGTTTTATCCATTTTATCGCTAACTACTTTACCAATCTTGACTTTACGATCATTTCTTTCACTCACGTACAATTAGCCTCCTTCCGTTCTTATTTAAGAACGTCTATTAGAATGCTACCCTTGATTGACATTGATTTCCTGTTCACGTTGAATTGTCTTAACGCGGGCAATTGTCTTTTTGACTTCTTTAATCCGCATTGGATTCTCCAACTGACCGGTAGCAAGTTGAAATCTAAGGTTAAATAGCTCTTCTTTGAGTATAGATATTTTTTGATTAAGTTCAGCTGCGTCCATTTCGCGGAAGTCTTTAACCTTCATTTACTTCACCACCCACTTCATCATGCTGCTCAGGAATTTCTTCCACTTCAGGTAAAAGTACTATTTCAGCTAAAACTTCCCCAACAGCAAGTACACGTTTAACAAATTTTGTTTTAATAGGGAGCTTATGTGCCGCGAGTCTCATGGCTTCTTTAGCATCCGCTTCACTAACGCCGTTCATTTCAAACATGACACGACCAGGTTTTACGACTGCTACCCAATATTCAGTTGAACCTTTACCGCTACCCATCCGAGTTTCAGCAGGTTTAGCCGTAATTGGTTTGTCTGGAAATATTTTAATCCAGACTTTACCACCACGTTTAATATAACGAGTCATAGCAATACGAGCGGCTTCGATTTGGCGATTAGTAATCCAAGCTGGTTCTAACGCTACCAAACCGTAATCGCCATGGCTGACAGTATTGCCTCTTTGGGCTTTACCCTTCATACGACCGCGGAATTGTTTACGATGTTTTACTCTTTTTGGCAGTAGCATTATTTTTCGCTCCCTTCAATGGCAACGACTTTTTTAACTTCTGGCAAAATTTCGCCTTTGTAAATCCATACTTTTACGCCGATCAGGCCATAAGTTGTATGTGCTTCAGCTGTGCCATAGTCAATATCAGCTCTAAGAGTGTGAAGTGGAATACTACCATCACGAGCAGCCTCACTTCTAGCAATCTCAGCACCGCCTAAACGACCGCCAACCATTACTTTAATTCCTTTTGCACCCATACGCATAGTACGTTGGATGGATTGTTTCATAGCGCGACGGAAGGCAATACGTCTTTCCAATTGAGCCGCAATATTTTCCGCAACCAATTGAGCATCCATATCAGGTTGTCTAACTTCCGCAATATTTATGTCAATTTGCTTACCAGTAAGCTGTTTCAAGTTCTTTTTCATTTCTTCAATACCAGCACCACCACGGCCGATAATCATACCAGGTTTTGCTGTATGAATAATAACCTTAACACGATTAGAAGCCCGTTCGATGACTAGTTTTGATACACCAGCAGTAAAAGCTTTTGCTTTAATGAATTTACGAATTTTCAAATCTTCATGTAAATTTGCCGCAAAGTCTTTACCAGCATACCACTTGGCATCCCAAGTTTTGATAATTCCAAGTCGTAAACCATGAGGATGAATTTTTTGACCCACTTTGTTTTCCCTCCTTCACCAGTTATCTTTCTTGTACAACAACTGTCACATGACTGCTGCGCTTAAGAATTTTAAAAGCTTGACCACGAGACCGCGGATGAATGCGTTTCAAGGTAGGTCCTTGATCAACATACGCGGCTGCAACATACAGTTTATCAGAGTTCATATCACAATTATGTTCTGCATTTGCAACGGCCGATTCAAGTACTTTCAAAAGAATTTCAGATCCAATTTTCGGCGTAAATTTTAAAATGGCATACGCGTCACCAATATTTTTTCCACGAATTAGATCGATAACGATTCTAATTTTACGTGGTGCAATGCGAATATGTCTAGCAATTGCCTTAGCTTCCATATACTAGCCCCCTTTCCAGTAACTATCACCCAATTACCGTAATGATGTGGATTTTTCTGAACCAGAATGACCTCTATACGTCCGAGTAGGTGCGAATTCGCCTAATTTGTGACCTACCATATCTTCAGTCATATAAACAGGAACGTGTTTACGTCCGTCATGTACCGCTACAGTATGTCCCACGAAATTAGGAAGAATAGTAGAACTACGGGACCAGGTCTTGAAAACCTTTTTCTCGCCGGCTTCGTTCATAGCGTCGATTTTTTTCAGTACGCTAGCATGAACATAAGGTCCTTTTTTAATTGATCTGGACACTTGATTAGCCTCCCTTCTCTATCCGGTTAGCCCTAAAAAATAGGCTTAATTAATTTTTTGTACGTCTTTTTACAATCATCTTATCAGATGTCTTGTTACGACGAGTCTTAACACCCATAGCATGTTTACCCCAAGGAGTAACTGGATGTTTACGACCAACAGGTGAATGACCTTCACCACCACCATGTGGATGATCGCACGGATTCATAGCTACACCACGGTTGGCAGGACGAATCCCGAGCCAACGAGAACGGCCAGCTTTACCACTGGTAATGTTTTCATGCTCGTGGTTACCAACTTGACCAATAGTAGCTTTACAGTTAATATGCACTTTGCGGATTTCACCAGAAGGCAATCTCAGGAGAGCATGCTCGCCTTCTTTAGCCATAAGCTGTGCTGATCCACCGGCTGAACGAACCATTTGTCCGCCTTTACCGATTTTAAGTTCAATATTATGAAGTGAAGTACCAACAGGAATATTTTTTATTGGTAACGCATTACCAACTTTAATATCCGCTTCAGGACCACTCTCAACTTTATCATCAACTTTGAGCCCGTTAGGAGCCAAAATATAACGTTTTTCGCCATCTGCATAATGCAATAATGCAATATTAGCCGAACGATTAGGATCATATTCGATGGTAGCTACTTTAGCGATAATGCCATCTTTATTGCGTTTGAAATCAATCACGCGATATTGACGTTTATGGCCGCCACCTTGGTGTCTAACAGTCATACGACCCTGATTATTACGACCAGCATGCCGTAGTACGCGCTCAATTAATGAACGTTCTGGTTTATCTGTGGTAATTTCATCGAAACTAGACACAGTCATAAACCTTCTACTCGGAGTATAAGGTTTAAAGCTTTTTACTGCCATTGTTGTTCCTCCTTTTTAAAAAGATTGTAGTTACACGCCCTCAAAGAATTCTATCGTTTGACCAGGAGCTAGTTTTACAATTGCTTTTTTATAATCTGGACGTTTGCCTTGAGTTTTGCCCATACGTTTTGTTTTACCCATTACACGAATGGTATAAACGGCCAATACTTTGACTTTGAAAATATTTTCGACTGCTTGACGAATCTCTACTTTGTTGACTCTAAGTGGCACAACGAAAGTATATTTATTGTCTTGCATCATTGCATTGGTTTTCTCCGTAACAAGGGGGCGAATCAGTACATCACGCAAATTTTGCATTAGGCCAGTACCTCCTCAATACGAGTAATTGCATCTTTAGTAACGAACACTTTATCATGATATAAAAGGTCGTATACATTAAGGCTGTTTGACGCGGGAATGGCTTTAACGCCAGGAATATTACGGGCTGATTTTTCTACGTTTTCTAAGGTTTCTGCAGTAACAATTAAAATTTTCTTGTTAGGCACCTTAAAATCGTTCATCAACTGTAACACACTCTTAGTTTTTGGAACATCAAAATTAATTGAATCCAGTACTATTAATTCTCCATCTTGCAGCTTAGCTGTCAACGCAGATTTAATCGCTAAGCGACGTTGTTTGCGTGGCATTCTAAATGCATAAGAGCGTGGGTGTGGACCAAATACAGTACCACCACCAACCCACAATGGGGAACGAATACTACCAGCGCGAGCACGACCTGTGCCTTTCTGTTTCCATGGTTTTTTACCACCACCGCGCACAAAACCTCTGGTTTTAGTTGAAGCTGTACCTAAACGTTGGCTAGCCATTTGCATTACTACAGCTTGGTGAATTACAGATTCATTAACATCTACACCAAAAACGCTATCATTTAACTCCATATCACTGATTTTCGTTCCAGCGATATCATATACTGCTACTATCGGCATATAGCACATCCTCCTTTCGTGGTTCGAGGCTCGAGATCTGCTGCAATTTAACTTACCTGCAAATCCACGAACCCACGAGATTAATTTTTAGGTTTTACAGTACTCTTAATCATCATAAAATTGTTCTTAGGTCCAGGAATACCACCCTTTATTAAGATCAAATTACGTTCAAGATCCACTCTAACAATCGTCAGACGTTGTACCGTAACTTTTTGACCACCCATACGGCCAGGTAATTTTTTACCTTTAAATACTCTACCGCCGCCACCGCTCATACGTGGTCCCATAGAACCAGGCTCACGATGTGATTTAGAACCATGGGCCATAGGTCCACGTCTAAAATTCCAACGTTTAATAACACCGGCAAAACCTTTACCTTTAGCAGTACCAGTTACATCAATTACATCACCTTCGGCAAATACATCAACGCCAATTTCTTGACCAACGATGTATTCAGATGGGCCTGGTAATCTAACTTCCCTGATGAATCTAACAGGCTTAACACCTGCTTTGGCAAAATGACCTTTCATCGGGCTCGTAACTTGTTTATCTTTAACAGCGCCATAACCTAATTGCACTGCATTGTAGCCATCATTTTCAACAGTCTTATTTTGCAGTACCACGCCATGTCCTGCCTCTACTACAGTAACAGGAATCATTTTACCATCTGGAGTAAAAATTTGCGTCATACCAAGTTTTTTACCTAAAATTACTTTAGCCATTATTACACCTCCTCCTACAGCTTGATTTCAATGTCCACGCCAGCCGGAAGATCCAAACGCATTAACGCATCAACGGTCTTGGAAGTCGGCTCAAGAATGTCAATTAGACGTTTGTGGGTACGCATTTCAAATTGTTCCCGGGAATCTTTATTGACATGTGGTGAACGTAGGACAGTAAAAATATTTTTTTCCGTAGGAAGTGGAATTGGACCAGAAACCATCGCACCAGTTCTTTTAGCAGTTTCTACTATTTTCACCGCGCTTTGATCAAGTGCTTTATGGTCATATGCTTTAAGACGAATTCTAATTTTTTGTTGTTTAGCCAATTGTATTTCCTCCTATATCGCCCCGTTTCTAGAACGGACATTCTCCGTGGAAATTCCCCCTACAGCGTGTAGGCAACCTTCCACGTCATCGCATTGTAATTAAATCTAAGTTGCTTTATATTGGGGCGGTTTTTAACAACCACCCCAATCTTCTTCTTACTCAATGACAGCCTTTTACTTTTTAGCAGCGATAGGATCTGCTTCAACCGCAGTTACTACGCCAGCACCAACAGTACGGCCACCTTCGCGAATTGCGAAACGTAAACCTTCTTCAAGTGCAATTGGAGTAATCAGTTCAATTGACATTTGAATATTGTCACCAGGCATAACCATTTCTACACCTTCTGGCAAATGTACTACACCAGTAACATCTGTTGTACGGAAGTAGAACTGTGGACGATAGTTTGTGAAGAATGGAGTGTGACGTCCGCCTTCTTCTTTTGATAGAACATATACTTCAGCTTTGTATTTAGTGTGAGGTTTAATTGAACCTGGTTTAGCCAAAACTTGACCACGATCAATATCCTTACGTTCAACGCCACGAAGAAGTGCGCCAATGTTGTCACCAGCTACTGCTGAATCTAACAATTTGCGGAACATTTCTACACCAGTTACAACAACTGATCTAGGTTTTTCGTTCATACCAACGATTTCAACATTCTCGCCAACTTTGACTTCACCGCGTTCTACACGACCTGTAGCAACAGTACCACGACCAGTAATCGTGAATACATCCTCAACAGGCATTAAGAAAGGCTTGTCAGTAGCACGAACTGGAGTTGGGATGTATTCATCAACAGCATCCATTAGTTCAAAAATCTTACCGCACCATTGGCAATCACGTTTTGCACAACCGCAGTTAAGAACTTTTACTGCTGAACCAGTGATTACTGGAATGTCATCACCAGGGAACTCATAGCTGGACAGAAGTTCGCGAACTTCCATTTCAACAAGTTCAATTAGTTCATCATCATCAACTAAATCAACTTTGTTCATGAATACTACCATGGAAGGTACGCCTACTTGGCGAGACAATAGAATATGTTCACGTGTTTGTGGCATAGGACCATCAGCAGCACTTACTACTAGAATAGCTCCATCCATTTGTGCAGCACCAGTGATCATGTTTTTAACATAATCCGCATGGCCTGGGCAATCAACGTGTGCATAGTGACGTTTTTCTGTTTCATATTCAACATGGGCAGTATTGATTGTAATACCGCGTTCTCTTTCTTCAGGTGCTTTATCAATCATGTCATAAGCCACGTAAGCTCCGCCGCCATGTTTTGCAAGAGTCATTGTAATAGCAGCCGTTAGGGAAGTCTTACCATGATCGACGTGACCAATTGTACCAATATTAACATGTGGTTTAGTTCTCTCAAACTTTTTCTTTGCCATTGTATTTTTGCCTCCTTATTTATCCAGGATTAAACGCCTTTAACTTTGGCGATAATCGCTTCAGCAATACTCTTCGGTACTTCATCATAATGAGCAAAACTCATTGAATAATTACCACGACCTTGAGTCTTTGACCGCAAATCAGTTACATAACCGAACATTTCAGCCAGTGGCACAAATGCATTGATTGTTTGAGCGCCATTATGAGCATCCATACCTTCAATACGTCCACGGCGTGAATTCAAATCGCCGATTACATCACCCATGTATTCTTCAGGAACAGTAACTTCTACTTTCATGTATGGTTCCAAGATGATAGCACCAGCTTTAGCACAACCCGCTTTGAAACCCATTGAACCAGCTATTTTAAAGGCCATTTCTGAGGAATCCACATCATGATATGAACCTTCAACAACAGTTACTTTAATATCAACCATTGGATAACCTGCCAAGACGCCATTTTCCATAGCTTCTTTAGCACCAGCTCCAATAGGTGCGATATATTCTCTAGGAATAGAACCACCAACAACTTTACTTTCAAAAATAAAGCCTTCACCTGGTTTAAGAGGTTCGATATCCAACCAGCAATGACCGTATTGACCACGACCACCAGACTGTCGAACAAATTTACCTTCAGCTCTAACCTTTTTCTTAATTGTTTCACGGTAAGCAACTTGTGGCTTACCAACACTACAAGCAACATTAAATTCTCTGCTCATCCGATCAACGATAATTTCTAAATGCAGTTCGCCTACACCAGAAATAATAGTTTGACCAGTTTCTTGATCAGTAGCAACACGGAAAGTCGGATCTTCTTCAGCCAAACGTTGCAATGCAACGCCCATTTTTTCCTGATCAGCTTTCGTCTTAGGTTCAACTGCGACTGAAATAACTGGTTCAGGGAAAATCATAGACTCAAGAATAATTACTTTCTTGTCATCACACAAAGTATCACCAGTAGTAGTATCTTTAAGTCCAACTGCAGCGGCAATATCACCTGTGTATACTTCTTGAATTTCTTCACGGTGATTAGCATGCATTTGTAAGATACGACCGATACGTTCTCTCTTACCTTTGGTCGAATTGTATACATAAGAACCAGAAGCAAGTTTACCAGAATATACCCGGAAGAAAGCCAGTTTACCAACAAAAGGATCAGCCATAATTTTAAAAGCTAGGGCTGAGAACGCAATACTATCATCAGCGGCACGTTCATCTTCTTGGTCAGTGTCAGGGTTTATTCCTTTGATAGCTGGAACATCCAGTGGTGATGGCATGTAAGCGATAACAGCATCAAGTAGTGGTTGCACGCCTTTATTTTTGTAAGAAGATCCACAACATACTGGAGTCATCTTACAAGCAATTGTTGCCGTACGAATACCACGATTAATTTCTTCAACAGTAAGTTCTTCACCATCAAGATATTTCATCATGAGTTCATCATCGCTTTCCGCCACATGATCTAAAAGAAGTTGACGATACTTTGCCGACAATTCTTTCATATCTTCAGGGATTTCAATGACTTCTGTAACTTCACCAAGATCATCAGTGTAAATCGTAGCTGTCATTGTTACCAAGTCAACATAACCTTTAAAGGTATGTTCAAAACCAATTGGTAGTTGAACAGGTACTGCATTTGCACCAAGACGATCAATCATCATATCAACGACTCGATAAAAATCAGCGCCGAGAATATCCATTTTATTAACATATGCCATACGTGGCACACTATATTTATCAGCTTGACGCCAAACAGTTTCTGATTGTGGTTCTACGCCACCTTTAGCGCAAAACACAGCCACAGCCCCATCTAGTACTCTGAGTGAGCGTTCTACTTCCACAGTAAAGTCCACGTGGCCTGGTGTGTCAATGATATTTATACGATGTTCTTTCCATTGACAAGTAGTAGCCGCAGAAGTAATGGTGATGCCTCTTTCTTGTTCTTGCACCATCCAATCCATTGTTGCAGCGCCTTCATGCACTTCACCAATCTTGTGTACCTTACCAGTGTAAAACAGTATCCGTTCAGTCGTAGTGGTCTTGCCAGCGTCAATATGTGCCATAATGCCTATATTCCGCGTCTTTTCTAACGAAAACTTTCTGGCCACTATTATCACTCCTTACTGCTTACAAACAACGAAAACTACCAACGATAATGTGCAAAAGCTTTATTAGCCTCAGCCATTTTGTGTGTATCTTCTTTTTTCTTGATTGTAGCGCCTGTATTATTTGATGCATCCATTAATTCGGCAGCTAATCTTTCGCGCATAGTCTTTTCGCCACGGAGTCTTGAGTAATTTACTAACCAACGAATTCCTAGTGAAAAACGACGGTCAGGACGTACTTCGATTGGAACTTGATAGTTAGCACCACCAACACGGCGAGCACGAACTTCCAATACTGGCATAACATTTTTCATTGCTGCTTCAAAGACCTCTAGAGGATCTTTGCCGGTTTTAGCCCGGATAATATCAAATGCATCATAGACAATATTTTCAGCAACGCTTTTTTTACCGTCTAACATTATTTTATTAACAAATCTGGTAACAACCTTAGAATTGTATACCGGATCTTGCAGAACATCGCGTTTAGTTACCGGTCCTTTTCTTGGCATATTATCCCTCCTTTTCCAGGATTATTTAATTTTTTTATTTTTTTGCACGTTTAGTACCGTACTTAGATCTACTTTGGCTACGTTTTTGTACTCCAGCAGTGTCAAGTGCTCCACGTACAATATGATAACGTACGCCTGGTAAATCTTTTATTCTACCGCCTCTGATAAGTACAACACTATGTTCCTGTAAATTGTGACCAATACCAGGAATATAGGCAGTAACCTCAATACCATTTGTCAAACGTACCCTTGCTACTTTACGAAGTGCAGAGTTTGGCTTTTTAGGAGTCGTTGTATATACTCTCGTGCACACACCACGTTTTTGTGGACAATCCTTCAAAGCAGGCGCAGTCGATTTTTTTATGATAGATTCTCTACCTTTACGTACTAATTGATTAATTGTTGGCATTAAATACACCCCCTTCCAAGTTATCTTGACTAATTATATAAAAATTTCACCTCAGAACTAACTGTTCAAGGTAAAAGATTTAACGGATTTACCTTTATTTCAAGACAGCCACCGCTGCCGCACCAACTTCAATGGAGCAAGCTTTCCCAAGCTCGACCATGGTAGGCGTAGTGTCTAAAGCTACATTTTTTTGACTACACAGCGTCCGTAGTGGTTCTACTAGGCGTTGTTCAGCATCTCGTGCGATAAATATTGTTAGCACCAAATCTTTTTCAACAGCTTTAGTCACTTGTTTAACACCAATCGTCTTTTTTGCAGTCTTCAACATTTCGAGCGACATAAGTTCACTCCCTTAAATACCAAACAAATGTATCTTTTTCTTAGGCACTTTGATATTCTATCATTTTCAGTGCATAATGTCAATAAACAACTCTTACTAAATCCTGTTTTTATCTATATTTATAAGGTTTTTTTATGTCCACGGATCCTAGAGTGTCTCAATTTCCATATTTATGAATTTTTTCTAGTTAAATTTGCTCTTTTTTATCCAACTAAAAGTTATTATACCACTAAAAAAAAATATGTCAAAGAAATTATATGTAAAAAGGACCTAGCATCAACAGCTAAGTCCTTTTTACATATTCGTTTTCTATAGGCGAATGAGTTTAATGTTGCGATAACGACTCATACCAGTACCAGCCGGTATCAGTTTACCGATAATAACATTTTCTTTAAGTCCAAGGAGAGGATCAACTTTACCTTTAATCGCCGCTTCCGTAAGAACACGAGTTGTTTCTTGGAAGGATGCTGCTGATAAGAAGGAATCAGTTGCCAATGAAGCTTTGGTAATTCCTAGCAAGATAGGACGAGCTACCGCTGGTTCACCGCCGGCCTCAATTACCTTGATATTTTCTTCCTCAAAGGTATTCGTATCAATGTATTCACCTGGTAACAGTCCAGTATCGCCTGACTCTTCGGTCTTAACCTTATGCATCATTTGACGAACAATTACCTCAATGTGCTTATCATTAATTTCTACACCCTGAGATTTATAAACTTTTTGTACTTCATACACTAAGTAACGTTGTGTGGCTTGAATCCCACATACACGCAAGATATCATGAGGGTTAACAGATCCCTCAGTCAAACGATCACCTGCTGTGATTTGCTGTCCTTCGCGAACAATAATGCGGGCACCGTATGGTATTGGATAAATAGTCTCTTCACCCGCGGTTGGCGTTACTGTAATTTTTCGCATGCCCTTGATTTCTTTCAAATCAACTGTAGCTATACCATCAATTTCAGTAATAATGGCCTGCCGTTTAGGTTTGCGAGCTTCAAACAATTCCTCAACCCTAGGTAGACCTTGGGTAATATCATCACCTGCAACGCCACCAGTATGGAACGTACGCATTGTTAGCTGTGTACCAGGTTCACCAATGGATTGGGCCGCGATAATACCTACTGCTTCACCTACGTCAACAATATCGCCCGTTGCGAGATTACGTCCATAACATTTAATACATACCCCATATTGGGATTTACAGGTAAGTACGGAACGAATGGACACAGTCTTACGTACAGCAACAATACGATCAGCAAGCTCTTCGTCAATGGTGTCATTCACTTTTACAATAAGCTCACCAGTTTTGGTATCGACAATATCTTCAGCAACAAAACGTCCAACAATACGATCTTTAAGAGCCTCAATAACGCCAGAGCCTTCAGTAATTGCCTCAACCTCAATGCCCTTAATATTATTATTGCGCACTTTTACTTCGCGGACATCACTAACCAAAACAGCTTCAATGGCTTCTTCAGTAAGAGGTGTGTCTGCAGCAACAAGTTCTACGCCGCGACTATCTGTAATGGCATTCGTCGTATTTTTACCCAACATTTCGCGAATCATAGCGCTTTTTAAAATTTGACGCATTTTTTCTTCAGGTGCACCGAGAACTATTGTCTCATTAGACGCCGAAGCATTAATATCTTCTTCGGTTGTTGTTGATACGCCACGCACCGTAATTTCTGCCACAGCGCTATCACCAATGATACGTAAATTATCATCCGTAAGTGCCGTTAAACGAGGAACAATGACTTCGCCAGTCTTAGGATCGAGGACATCATCTGTCAATACTCGGCCTAAGAGAGTGTCGCGTAAGACCTCAATAGCACTTGCACTAGACTTAGCAAGTCGTGCCCGTTCTCTGACTAGATTAATGCCGAAAACATCACAATCGTCTTCACGTACAATGACATCTTGGGACACGTCAACTAAACGACGAGTCAAATAACCTGAGTCAGCAGTTCTAAGGGCAGTATCAGCCAAACCTTTACGTGCTCCATGAGTGGATATAAAGTACTCAAGCACTGTTAAGCCTTCACGGAAATTAGCTTTAATTGGACGGTCAATAATTTTACCTGATGGATCGGCCATGAGTCCACGCATACCAGCCAGCTGACGAATCTGCTGGATATTACCACGAGCACCAGAGTTAGCCATCATATAAATTGGATTGAAACGATCCAAGTTGTTCATCATTGCTGTTGTAACATCATCAGTTGCTGCTGTCCAAAGTTCAATGGTTTTTTTATATCTTTCATCTTCAGTAATCAAACCACGACGATACTGTTTCTCAACAACATCTACACGATTTTCAGTGGCAGCCAAAATGTCTTTCTTCGCAGGCGGAATATTGATATCCGAAATAGCTACCGTTATACCAGCACGACAAGCAAAAGAATAACCTAATCGTTTAATTTTATCAAGAACTTCTGCTGTTCGAGTGGTACCGAATTGACGGTATGTCTCACCTACTAATTTACCAAGTTGTTTCTTATCCATCATAATACCTAAATGCCATTCACCATCTTTTTCTTTTTGAAAGAAATAGCGAATCTCTTCAGGCAGACTTTCATTGAAAATCAAACGCCCCATCGTGGTATTTACTAAGCCATACTTGGCGAAACGCACTTTAATGAGAGCATGAAGTGACAACTCTTTCTGCTGATAAGCCAACAATGCCTCATTAATATCACACATAATCTTGCCTTCACCAACATCACCTGCTTTTTCCATGGTCAGGTAATAGGCTCCTAGAACCATATCTTGGGTTGGTGTTACGACAGGTTTACCGTCTTTCGTTGACAGGATATTATGGGCGGCTAACATCAACATACGAGCCTCTGATTGAGCCTCTGCCGATAATGGCACATGGACAGCCATTTGGTCGCCATCAAAGTCAGCATTATATGCTGTACACACAAGAGGATGAAGTTTTATAGCGCGACCTTCTGAGAGTACTGGTTCAAAAGCCTGAATACCTAAACGATGAAGGGTCGGAGCCCGATTTAATAACACGGGATGTTCTTTAATAACTTCTTCAAGTACATCCCACACTTCTGGGCGCACTCTTTCCACCATACGCTTAGCACTCTTAATATTATGAGCATGTCCCGCATTGACTAGTTTCTTCATAACAAAAGGTTTAAAGAGTTCTAATGCCATTTCTTTTGGTAAACCACACTGATGTAGTTTAAGTTCAGGACCAACTACAATAACCGAACGGCCAGAATAATCTACCCGTTTCCCCAAAAGATTCTGACGGAAACGCCCTTGTTTTCCTTTTAGCATATCACTTAATGATTTAAGCGGACGATTGCCAGGTCCAGTAACGGGACGACCGCGACGCCCATTATCAATCAGGGCGTCAACAGCCTCCTGCAGCATTCGTTTTTCATTGCGTACAATAATATCTGGAGCACCAAGATCAAGAAGGCGCTTAAGACGATTGTTACGATTTATAACACGACGATACAAATCATTAAGGTCAGATGTTGCAAACCGACCACCATCAAGTTGCACCATTGGGCGTAGTTCAGGTGGAATTACTGGAACAATATCCATAATCATCCAGTCCGGATGATTCCCAGACTTACGGAATGCTTCTGTCACTTCTAGACGTCGAATGGCTCTAATTTTGCGTTGACCACTCACTTCTTTAAGCTCTTGTCTGAGGTCTTTGCTCATTTTCTCTAAATCTAATTCTTCGAGAAGTTTTTTAATGGCTTCCGCACCCATACCGACCTTGAAAGCACTACCATACTTATCACGATACTCGCGATACTCATTTTCAGTCAACAATTGACGTTTCATGAGAGGCGTCTCACCAGGATCAAGGACAATATAAGAAGCAAAATATAACACCTTTTCCAAAGAGCGTGGTGATATATCTAAAATAAGCCCCATGCGACTAGGAATACCTTTGAAATACCAAATATGGGATACTGGTGCTGCAAGTTGAATATGCCCCATACGATCGCGACGTACTTTTGAACGGGTTACCTCAACTCCGCAACGATCACAGACAATACCTTTGTACCTAATTCGTTTGTATTTACCGCAATGACATTCCCAGTCACGAGTTGGCCCAAATATCTTTTCACAAAACAGACCGTCACGTTCAGGCTTGAGTGTACGATAGTTAATAGTCTCTGGCTTTTTCACTTCACCATAGGACCATTTACGAATCTGTTCTGGAGAAGCCAACCCAATCCTCATTGAATCAAAATTATTTACATCCAACAAAGGGTTATCACTCCCTTCTTTAAATTACTCAATTTCTTCATCATCTATTTCTTTCAATAGGTCACTCTGTGTAAGTTTTTTTTCCTTAGTCTTGGTCTTTTTAGCGCTTTTGCGAGCTAGAGGCAATTCACTGTCATCTGCCAAGTCTTTCTCAACCAAATCATCTTTTTCTCGTCCCATTCCACCGATCTCAGCAATAATATCTAATTCTACGTCTTCATCTAATGGCTCAAGATCAGCAAACTCATCTACTAGATCAGGTTCTACCTCAGATTCTATTTCAACCTTACTGCGTGAGCTTGGATCAGGGGTTGCAAGCAATGTAACACCGATGCTCTGTTCAAGTTCTTTAGCCGCTTGTGCAACATCATCATCGACATCATCAATCATAATTTCTTGTGCGTCTTCATTCAAAATTTTAATATCAAGTCCAATACTTTGCAGTTCTTTTATTAAAACTTTAAAGGATTCAGGTACACCAGGTTCAGGTATATTTTCGCCTTTCACGATGGCTTCATATGTTTTTACCCGGCCTACGACGTCATCTGATTTTACTGTTAATAGTTCTTGTAGGGTATATGCTGCACCATATGCTTCCAGTGCCCATACTTCCATTTCTCCGAAACGTTGACCACCAAATTGAGCTTTACCACCAAGGGGTTGTTGCGTGACCAACGAGTAAGGACCAGTGGAACGCGCATGAATTTTGTCATCAACTAAATGAGCCAATTTCAGCATGTACACAAAGCCTACTGTAACCCGGTTATCAAAAGCCTCACCTGTACGTCCATCATATAGAACAGTTTTACCATCCATTGGTAATCCAGCAGCTTCCAATGTCTTAAAGACCTCTTCTTCCCGAGCTCCATCAAATACTGGAGTAGCCAGATTCACACCAGCAACACCCGATTGAGGCATACCATACTTATCAAAGTCGTAACCGACTTTGCGGAGGCGTGGCTCAAGGTCTGGTGACTTAGCTTTAATCTGCATACCAAAAGTCGCAGCTGCCATTCCTAAATGAGTTTCTAAAACCTGCCCAATATTCATACGGGACGGTACACCAAGGGGATTGAGTACAATTTGTACTGGTGTGCCATCAGGCAAGAACGGCATATCTTCTTCACGCATAATACGAGAAACAACACCCTTATTACCATGACGGCCTGCCATCTTATCACCTTCGGAAATTTTCCGTTTTTGGGCAATATAGACACGGACTAGGAAATTAACACCGGGTGGTAATTCATCGCCATTTTCCCGGCTGAATACTTTGACATCCACAATTTTCCCAGCCTCACCATGAGGTACTCTTAGTGAAGTATCACGAACTTCCCGTGCTTTTTCACCAAAAATCGCCCGTAGCAAACGTTCCTCAGCAGTAAGCTCAGTTTCACCTTTTGGCGTAACTTTACCCACCAGAATATCGCCTGGTCTCACTTGTGCACCAATGCGAATAATACCACGATCATCAAGATCTTTGAGAACTTCTTCAGCTACATTAGGAATATCGCGAGTAATTTCTTCTGGACCCAGTTTCGTATCTCGAGCATCACATTCATATTCTTCAATATGAATGGAAGTGTAGATATCATCCCTGACAATTTTTTCACTGAGTAGAATAGCATCCTCGTAATTGTAACCTTCCCATGGCATAAATGCGATAAGAACGTTAAATCCTAGGGCTAATTCACCTTTATCAGTAGCAGGTCCATCAGCCAATACTTGACCTTTTTCTACGAGTTCACCTTTATAAACAATTGGTTTCTGGTTAATACAAGTTCCTTGATTGGAACGAGTATATTTCAATAACTTATATGTATCTAAAATGCCACGATCAGTACGTACCTTTATCTCAGTGGCAGTAACTTTTTCAATAGCACCAGCGTTTTTCGCCAGAATAAGTACACCAGAATCTCGAGCTGCTTTATATTCCATACCAGTGCCAACAAGAGGTGCCTGCGTCCTTAAAAGGGGCACAGCTTGACGTTGCATATTCGCACCCATCAAGGCGCGATTAGCATCATCATTTTCAAGAAATGGGATCATAGCCGTTGCAATGGATACAACCTGTTTCGGTGAGACATCCATGTAATCAACTTTTTCCGGTGGGATAGACAAGATCTCATTTCTGTGACGTACAGTAACCCGGGCAGCGGTAAACCAATCATCAGGTCCTAGTGGTTCATTCGCCTGTGCACAAACTACTTCATCTTCTTCATCAGCAGTCAAATAACGCACATCTTCTGTTACTTTACGATTTTCTTTATCAATCTTACGATAAGGTGTTTCAATGAAACCAAACTCATTGATGCGTCCGAATGTTGACAATGAACCAATAAGACCGATATTGGGGCCTTCTGGGGTTTCAATTGGACACATCCGTCCATAATGAGAATGATGTACGTCCCGAACTTCAAAACCAGCCCGTTCACGACTCAGTCCACCAGGCCCTAAAGCACTTAGACGACGTTTATGAGTTAGTTCCGCAAGGGGATTAGTCTGATCCATAAACTGAGACAACTGACTGGAACCAAAAAACTCTTTGATTGCAGCTACAACAGGGCGAATATTAATGAGAGCTTGGGGCGTAATAACATCCACATCTTGAATAGTCATACGTTCCTTAACTACACGTTCCATACGAGATAAACCAATCCGGAATTGATTCTGTAGAAGTTCACCTACTGAACGCAGACGCCGGTTACCTAAATGATCGATGTCATCAACATTACCAAATCCATCCATCAAATTAAGCAAATAACTAACTGAAGCCAAAATATCTTCCCGCGTAATTGTGCGATAAGTATAAGGTCTAGTAGGGTTGCACAACATTTTTACAGGTGATCCATCTTTAAGTTTAACTTTAACTTCAATCAAACTTTCTCCAGCAAAAACACCGCTTTGTTCAATGAGGTCAATTGTTTTTTCCTCAATAACAGTATCTGCCGGTACAACCACTTCACCAGTTTCCGTATTTATAATGGGTTGATAAAGAGTCTTCCCCATCAGACGGCGCTGCCAACCTAATTTTTTTGTTAGTTTGTAACGTCCTACGGTTGCTAAATCATAGCGTTTAGAATCAAAGAATAGTGATTCTAACAGTTGAGTAGCATTATCAACTGTTGGTGGTTCACCAGGCCGTAGTCTTTTGTAGATTTCTACCAAGGCTTCTTCTCTAGAATTAGTATTGTCTCGTTCTAGAGTAGCACGAACCCTTACATCATCATGAAACAATTCAGAGATCGTCGCATTTGAGGCATAACCCAATGCGCGAATCAACACTGTAGCTGGTAGCTTACGTGTGCGATCAACACGAACAGACATGACATCATTAGCATCAGTCTCCAACTCTAACCAGGCTCCACGATTTGGAATCACCGTGGAATTATACAGTTTTTTACCACTTGCATCAATGGTTTCATTATAATATGCCCCAGGAGATCGTACCAATTGGCTGACAATAACCCGCTCTGCACCGTTAATGATAAAAGTACCATTTTCAGTCATCAGCGGGAAATCGCCCATAAATACTTCTTGTTCTTTAATTTCGCCAGTCTCACGATTAATGAGCCGGACATTAACGCGTAAAGGTGCGGAATAAGTAACATCCCGTTCTTTACATTCTTCACAAACATATTTGGGTTCGCCTAGCGTAAAGCTCTCAAAAGTCAGCACTAAATTACCTGTAAAGTCCTGAATAGGCGAAATGTCATGAAAAATTTCTCGCAACCCGTCTTTCAGAAACCAGTTGTACGAATTCTTCTGAATTTCGATAAGGTTGGGCATGTCCAGCACTTCTTTAATTTTGGCATAACTATATCTGACTTTTTTGCCAACCTGAACAGGATTAAACATTAAAATCCCTCACCTCTTAGCCCAAATTAAACTTTATACCCCAAACGACAAATTTAAAGTAATACAGTCTTATGTAACAATCGATTTAAATTATTTCATCAACTAACTTCTTTTGTCGCCGGTATAAAACCTTTTAAATAATACTATATTGCGTACTGCATACAACAATGCTTATAAGAACTGAATAAAAAAGCCTTAATATAAGAAAGACTTGGATTATGCCAAGTCTTTTTGACGCTGGCAAAAGCCTTCATCCTCATTACTTGGAATTAAAAAGCGATATAATTTCTGATTCCGCAAAAAAAACAAGGACTATCACGTGATATAAAAGACCTTGCATTTTTTTCTCATGATGAAATATTACTTCATCCTCCATTATATTACTATTTCCTGCCAATAAGCATTTTATACCTTACACAATCAAAAAATCTACTTAAAAATAAACATTGTTCGCATTGAAGGATTATATCACAACACTATGTCTTAGTCAATGTCTTTTATTTTAATTATTAAATAAAAGATATAAAGAGTACCCGTTCGGGTACTCTTTATATTTTCTGTTTTATTAACTAGTAATTATAAAGTTATAATTACTTAATTTCTACAGATGCGCCAGCTTCTACAAGCTTAGCTTTAATTGCTTCAGCATCAGCTTTAGCAATTTTTTCTTTTACAGCTTTAGGAGCAGAATCAACTACTTCTTTAGCTTCTTTTAAGCCAAGACCAGTGATTTCACGAACAACTTTAATGACGTTAATTTTGCTAGCACCGGCAGCAGTAATGATAACATCAAATTCAGATTGTTCTTCAGCGGCAGCAGCAGCAGCAACTGGAGCAGCAGCAGCAGCAGCAGGAGCTGATGCGGACACACCAAATTTTTCTTCTAGTGCTTTCACCAATTCGGATAATTCAAGAACAGTTAAGTTCTCAATAAGTTCAATAATTTGTTGTTGAGCCATGTTAAAATACCTCCGTAAATTTTTTATTTTTATTAAAGCTTTTTTATGCTAATTCTTTTTGCTTACGCACAGCTTCAAGCGCATAAACAACTTTTCGGATAGAACCTTGAAGAACATTGACAATTCCAACAATTGGCGTTTGCATACCCGCCAATACTTGGGCAAGAAGCACATCGCGAGATGGTAGATCTGCCAAAGCTTTAACGCTTTGCGCATCAATAACCTGACCATCTAACAAACCCGCTTTAATTTCCATCACTTTTAATTTGTTATCTTTTATAAAGTTGGAAATTACACGTGCTGGAGCCACTGGGTCAGTATTCGACAGTGCAAGAGCCGTTGGTCCCTCAAGATAAACATCTAATCCTTCAATACCTAATTCTTGAGCAGCAATCCTTGTCATGGTATTCTTGACAACATGATAATTTACACCAGCTTCACGCAAATTGCGACGAAGTTGGGTATCTTGAGCCACAGTAAGACCACGATAATTTGTTAATACCGCACCTTTACTGGAAGAAAGCTTTACTTTAAGTTCAGAAACGATTGATAATTTTTCTGATGTTACAGCCACTAAAATTCACCTCCTTTAGAAGTTTAAAAACAAAACGACCCCGCGGCAGAATATGCCGGAGGTCGTTAATAGCAAAAGCCATTGCACCAATCCCCGACCTCGGCAGGCGAACACTTCAAAGATGATCATCTTATCAGTTCATTATCTATACCTGCTGTCTACAGCCAAAATCATTTATTTAGTTATAATGGTCAGTTTTTTTTACAATAGCTTACTAATTCAAATTAGTCTTTTTTAACAGCCTTAAGGGGATTAACCTTCACACCAGGACTCATTGTACTGCTTACAGTAATACTACGCATGTATTGGCCTTTAGCAGCAGCTGGTTTAACTTTGATTAAAGTTTCAACCAAAGTGTGGAAGTTTGTAATAATCTTTTCATTATCAAATGATGCTTTACCAATTGGTGCATGGATATTACCAGCTTTGTCAGTACGATACTCAATCTTACCGGCTTTAATTTCATTAATAGCACGAGTAACATCTAAAGTAACAGTACCAACCTTAGGATTAGGCATTAAGCCTTTTGGCCCTAAGACTTTACCAAGACGACCAACAGTACCCATCATATCAGGAGTAGCAACAGCTACATCAAAGCCAGTCCAACCAGCTTGAATTTTTGCCACCAAATCTTCAGCACCAACGAAATCAGCACCAGCAGCTTCAGCTTCTTTTGCTTTTTCGCCTTTAGCAAAAACCAAAACAATTTTAGTTTTGCCAGTACCGTGAGGCAATACTACTGCACCACGAACTTGCTGATCAGCATACTTAGGGTCAACCCCAAGCTTAATAGCAACTTCAATTGTTTCATCAAATTTAGCACTAGCTGTTTTCTTAAGAAGTTCAATCGCCTCTTCAGGATCATACAACTTCTTGGAGTCAATCAGCTTAGCAGCTTCTTCATATTTCTTACCATGTATTGCCATATCAAAAAACTCCTTCACTTTGTGGTTTTGCGGAAAATCCTCCCACATTAACATAGGAGATTAGCTTGAATCTACTGAAAGACAGAAGACTAATCTACAATGTCAATACCCATACTACGGGCAGTACCTTCGATCATACGCATAGCAGTTTCAACACTAGAAGCGTTAAGATCTTTCATTTTTGCTTCAGCAATCTCACGAACTTTAGCACGAGATACTTTAGCAACTTTTTTCTTATTAGGTTCGCCTGAACCGGATTCAATACCAGCTGCTTTCTTAAGCAGAATAGGAGCCGGCGGAGTTTTGGTTATAAACGTAAAGGATCTATCTTCGAATACGGTAATTTCTACTGGAATAATAAGCCCAGCTTGACTAGCGGTTCTTTCATTAAATTCCTTAACAAATGCCATTATATTTACACCAGCTTGACCGAGGGCAGGGCCGACGGGAGGAGCTGGAGTTGCTTTGCCTGCAGGAACTTGTAACTTTACAAGTTTAACAACTTTTTTAGCCATTTTGCTTACACCTCCTTATCTACATAATGTGGTTATACGGGCCATTTAGCCCTCCCACTTAAACATAAAGTTTATTTCAACTTTATTTAAACTTTCTCTATTTGAGAAAAATCTAATTCTACTGGTGTTTCTCGTCCAAACATATCGACAAGCACTTTCAGCTTGCTACGCTCAGGATAAATTTCAAGTACTTTGGCTGTCCAATTTTCGAAGGCTCCAGAAGTAATACGCACCATCTGGGAAACTTCGATATCCATTTTTTGTTTAAGCTCTTCAATGCCCATAGATTTAAGAATGTTTTTAATTTCGGCATCAGTAAGTGGGATAGGTTTAGTTCCAGAGCCAACAAAACCTGTAACACCTGGTGTATTGCGTACAACATACCAAGATTTATCATTGACAATCATTTCTACCATAACATAGCCGGGGAAAACTTTTTTCTTGGTAATCTTCTTTTTGCCATCTTTAATTTCAACTTCATCTTCCATAGGTACTACAACACGAAAGATTATCTCTTCCATGTTCATGGAATGAATTTTACTTTCCAGATTAGCTTTCACTTTGTTTTCATAACCGGAATATGTATGGATTACATACCAATTTTTTTCAGATTCCATTACCTTCAGGGACGTCAATTACGCCCCCACCCCCTTAGCCTACTTGATTATAAAACGTAGCACCTGAGCAAAGAAAGCATCCATCGCCCAAATCAAGATCACTACCAACGCTACAGCAATAAACACTACTCCTGTATTGGAAATAAGTTCTTGTTTAGTTGGCCATGATACTTTTTTTAATTCAGCTTTAACTTCTCGCAAAAATTTTTTAGAGCGGGAAGAGCTTTTTTTAACAACTATTTCTTGGGCAACCATTTTCTCACATCCCTGTATCATACTGCCAATTCAAGGATTAAAGACTACTTGGCAGGGGCGGCAGCAATCTAACCCGCAACCAACGGTTTTGGAGACCGCTACTCTACAAATCAAGCTACACCCCTACTGAAATAATTTTTCGATAAACTATTTCGTTTCTTTGTGTAAAGTATGTTTTTTGCAAAACTTGCAATACTTATTGAATTCTAATCTATCGGGATCGTTCTTTTTGTTTTTATTGGTCTGATAATTGCGTTGTTTGCATTCAGTGCAGGCCAACGTTACCGCATTGCGCATCCTGTACACCTCTCTTACCTGTAAATATGACATCATTTCAAAATGCCACTAATATAATTTAGCACACTTATACGATACTGTCAATACTCATTGACAGTATTACATAAGAAATTTATGCCATATAAGAAAACTTACACAGCTATATCAATTTAAGTAGAACTTTATACCTTTCCTCATCAAATGTCAATGCGGAAAATTAAAACATATCTATATGAGCCCTATTTTAAAAATGAATTTTATAAAGTAAAAAAAGCTCCGTCTAATGACGAAGCTTGGTTAATTATTATATTGGTGGCGGCGCAGGGATTTGAACCCCGGACCCTTCGGGTATGAACCGAATGCTCTAGCCAGCTGAGCTACGCCGCCATTTAAAATCATTTTAAAATTGGTTGCGGGGACAGGACTTGAACCTGTGGCCTTCGGGTTATGAGCCCGACGAGCTACCAACTGCTCCACCCCGCGATAATAGGACATCTTAAATTGAATTAAACTTACTATTGGTTCGCTACTTAATAATTGGTTGCGGGGACAGGACTT